>Ga0182015_10000095_pt1 | contig 117601 bp, 84 predicted proteins | sample 712P3MmetaG_FD_120478 | JGI IMG/M metagenome (GOLD analysis project Ga0182015, IMG submission 120478) | Permafrost microbial communities from Stordalen Mire, Sweden - 712P3M metaG | ecosystem: Environmental > Terrestrial > Soil > Wetlands > Permafrost | place: Sweden: Stordalen | collected...
CCGGCGGCGGCACGAAATTGGCCGTGGCGGTGAGTGACGAATTCATTGTTAGCGCGCAGGCGGTTCCGGTACCGGAACTGGCGCATGCTCCGCCCCAACCGCCAAAAGTTGTGGGCGAACTGGCATTCTCGGTCAAGGTCACTGCCGTTCCGCTGGTGTAGCTAGCCGAACAGGTGCCCATGACTACGCCCTGCGATTCGCTGCAATTTATCTGGCCGAGGTTGTCCGTCACGCTGCCTGTGCCGGTGCCGATTAGCGTAACGGCGAGGGTTTGAGATGAAGCGATGGTGTTCACGGTTAACGTGGTGCTGCTGTTAGCGGCCGCCGCGAAATCGTTGTCTCCGGGATAGCTGTAGTTGATCGTGTACGGCGTGGCGGACGCGGGAATCGCGGCTGTCGGGAAGCTCAGCGTGAAAGCGCCGTTGGAGCCGATGGTGGCATTCTGGGTGGCATTGTTAATCGTCACCGAAACCGTTTCGCCGCTGGGCGGATATGCTGGTCCCGGCGCTGAAATTGTGCCCGACAGGGTTATGGAACTTGTGCCGGCGTTGATGGACTGCGATGGCGTGAGATTGCTGAACGCCGACGTGAGAGCCAGAACGTTTTCCGTAGCTACCGTTAAGAGTTGGCTGTTGATTGAGCTGAGCGACGCGGCGTTGGTGTACGTGCCGGTGCCAGCGGACGCGCTGGTAACGCTTACGCTGGCGCTGCTGCCTGACGCGAGATTTCCGAAGGAGCAGCCGAGAACCTGGTTGCCGACCGAACCCGTAATGGAGCACGTACCGGGCCCGCTGTATGCCGGGCTGATCGACCAGTTCACACCTGAACCGTTCGGCAACGGATCGTTCAGCGCGACGCTGTCTTCGATTCCCGGGCCTGCGTTGTTCACCGTTATCGTGAATCCGATTGCGCTTCCTGCGTTAACGCTGGCCGCATCGGGCGTGCTGGTGACGCTCAACTGCCCTGCGGTGCTCGGCGGGAAAGCCACGACCACGTCATTGAACTGTTTGGTGTTTCCGCCGATGCCGGAATCGACCACCTCGGTGGCATTGAAGAACGTGGTGATATCGAATTCGAATTGGCAGGAATAGTTTTGCGCTATTCCATTTATTGTCATCGGCTGCGTGCAGAGTGTGCCAACCGCCGATGATGGCGTTGGCGCGTAGTCCGGGTCATCGTACAACCGCGGCTGGCTTCCTGTGTATGGGGCGGGCGGGGTGTAGTGGTCATTGTTCCAGGTGATTGTCCAGCTGACACCGCCGCTGTAGAAGCTCGGATTCGGTTCCGTTCCCTGGCTACCGGAATAGACGTCGTAATGCACGCAATTACCGTTCGCGTACGGATAGCACAGCGGCACGATGATGTTGTTGCCCTGTGTGCCGTAGTTGAAGAACGTTACGAACCGGCAGTCAAAATCATTCAGAACGGTATTACCCGATTCGCACAACCCGTCAGCTTGCGTCGGAGGAACTTCGGTCGCTGTCACCGTCAACGTAAGAACGTCGTTCACTTGTGGAACCTGCAGGGCCAAGGCGTGGGCGTTCGGATCCGTGCATGGTTTGGTATTTGACGGGCAATCGAAAGTGGCCTGCTGCGGAGGCGTATTGGTTCCGACAGGGAAGGTCAGTATCTGGGATACGGGTGGCGGAACGAAATTCGCCGTGGCCGTCAGCGATGAATTCATGGTTACCGCGCAGGTGGTACTCGGGCCGGAACTGGCGCATGCTCCGCCCCACCCGCCGAAGGCCGATGGCAAAGTGGCGCCCTCGGTCAAGGTCACGACCGTCCCGCTGGTGTAGCTGGCAGAACAAGTACCCGTGACTACGCCTTGCGATTCGCTGCAATTAATCAGGCCCATGTTGTCCGTTACACTGCCGGTGCCAGTGCCCAACTCCGACACTGTTAGCGTGACGCCCGGCACCACCGGGCCGAATGTTGCCGTCTCGGTTTGATTGCTATTCAGAGTGACGCTGCACGAGCCTGTGCCCTGGCAGGTGCTCCAACCGCTGAACGAGGTGCCGGTGTTGGGAGTGGCCGTCAAGGTCACGACTGCTCCGGCGACATAGGTGGCCGAACAAGTTCCGCTGATTGCGCCGCCGGAGTCGACGCAATTGATCTGGCCGAGATCGTCAATAACTGTTCCGCTTCCGGTTCCTGGTTCTGAAATTGTCAGAGTCAAGGAATTGGAACTGGCGGTTCCGACTGTGAGTACGACAGAGGTTGAGTTATAGGCTACGCTCCAGCCGAGACCGGCGGGCAAGCTTGGGGAATTGATCGCAGAAAACGTGCCGCCCACCGAGCCGGCTGTGAGGATTGTGAACTGATTGCCCGATGCAGGCGTAAAGCCGTTTGTGAACCGTATGTTCAGCGCGCCGGCAAGGCTCGCCGCTCCCGCTACGTGCAGCTGGGAATATTGCGTTCCAGCTGTCAGTCCGCCAAGCGCTACTTCGTAAGAGCCTGAAGCGCTTTGCGTGTAGGAACTCGAGACGGTTAGCACACCAGCTGCGGGAATATCGCCGCCTTCTGCAATGCCGGAGTCGGCGATCGGAGACGAAATCGTGCCGGTGCCAGAGATAAAGCCGCTGCCAGAAGTGCTCACGCCGCTCGAAACGCTTAAGCCGCCATCGATTTGCGCATTGCCGCCGCCGATGGCGAAAGTTGTGAGCGCCTCAGAATAGCCTGAAGGAATCTGAATGAAGCCGGCGGTCTGAGTGAAGGTGGGGACCTGGAAATTTCCCGGGCCCGTAATCGAGTTTCCTGAATTGGTGAGAGTGCCGCTGCCTTCCTGGCGGAAGTAGGTGTTGCCATTGGCCAGCGTCAATGTGCCCGAGCCGGTGAGCGTCACCGCATCGCCCACGTACAAAAATGTATTGTTGGCGGCCCCGGCGACATTAATTGAGCCGGTATTATTGAGGTTTCCCAACAGTTGAGTATCGGTGCCATTCGACATTGTGAAGGCGGCGGCGTTAGTCAAAACTCCGTTCGTGATCCCATCAAGGATTGCTCCGCCCTGAGTCACTCCAAAGAACGTGGCTTCGCTGGCGCTGCTTAACAATCCGCCCTGTATATCCGCACTGGCGAGGAGTTGCACTTGCGACGCGTTGCCTGCGTTAATCGTGCCCCCTTGATTATTCAGCGGGGCGTTCACTTGCAGAATGCCGCTGCCGGTAGCTTCAAACAGGCCCTGATTTACGGCGCCATTTGCATCGACCAGCAACACCGCACCAGAGGTGTTCGCGTTGACGATTCCGGCCGCTTGATTGATGAACGTCAGCCCGTCATTTCCGATGGTGCCCACCCCGGAAATTGTATTGTTCACATTGGTGAGGGTGCCAGGTCCGTTGTCGCGAATGTAGGCGTTGCCGTTGCTGATCGTTACCTTACCGGCGCCAGTCAGCATTACAGAGCCTTCCATGCTCAAAAACGTGTTGTTCGCGGCAGCGTTCACGGCAATGGAGCCCGTGTTATTGATCGTCCCGATTAGATCGGTCTCGCCGCCGTTTACGACTAGGTAAGCCGCGGCGTTTGTCAAAGTACCCTGGGTGCTGCCGTCGAGGATGACCAGGCTCTGCGTGCCCTGGAAAGTCGCGCCCGCGGCGCTGGAGATGGTTCCAGCTTCGATCCGCGCGCCGCTAAGCAAGTTGACTGTGGAGTTGGCCGCCGCCGTGATGTTCGCGCCGGCATTGTTGACCGGTACATCGATCTGCAGGACGCCGCCGCCGGTAGCTTCGAACAGACCGCGATTGACGACGCCATTCGCGTTGATCAATATCGCGTTGCCAGTGGCGTTGACGATTCCCGCCGACTGGTTGATGAAAGTAAGGCCGTCATTTCCGATCGTGCCTATTCCGGTAATAAGGTTGTTCAAGTTAGTGAGGATGCCGCCAGCGCCAGTTTGACGAATGTAAGCGTTGCCGTTGGTCATCGTCACGGTGCCGGAGCCGGTCAGCGTGACGGGCCCGGTCATGTTCAGGAATGTGTTGTTCGCGCCAGCGTCCACTAGAAAGGAGGCCGTGTTATTAATGGTTCCCACGAAATTGGTGGTAGTGCCGTCCGCGATGGTATAGGCCGCGGTATTGGTCAAAACGCCCTGGGCCTTGCCGTCCAGGACTACCGTGCCCCCGGATGTACCGAAGAACGTCGCTCCGCTGGCGCTGGTTAAGAGTCCGCCTTGAATATCCGCATTGATGAGCTGAACTTGCGAACCGCTGGCCGCGCTAATGGTGCCGCCGGCATTATTCACCGTCACGTTTACCTGGAAAATACCGCCGCCGGTTCCCTCGAACAGGCCTTCGTTCGCCACGTTGTTTGCGTTTACCAGCAACACAGCGCCGGAAATATTCGCGTTGACGACGCCGCCTCCCTGATTGATGAAGGTTAATCCATCATTTCCGATGGTGCCTGCTCCGGAAATGATGTTGTTTACGTTGGTGAGCGATGCTGTTCCGTCCTCGCGGATGTAGGCATTGCCGTTGGTCATGGTCACAACACCGCCGCCGGTGAGAGTGACCGGATTGTCCATATTCAGGAATGTGTTGTTCGCGCCGGCGTTCACGGCGAAGGAGCCCGTATTATTGACAGTCCCCATGAACTCGGTGACAGTACCGTTATTTATCGTGTAACTGCCTGAGTTGGTGAGAACGCCTTCGGTGGTTCCGTCCAAAATCACCGTGCCGGATACGCCTCCGATGACCCCGCCAAGAAGATTGTTCAGTGTTCCGGCCTCGATATGTGCTCCGCCCTGGAATTGCACGGCCGAGCCAGCGCCGCTGGAAATGATTTTGGCGTTCAAGTTATTTACCGGCACATCGATTTGCAGGAGACCGCCGTTGGTGGCTTCAAACAGGCCTTGATTGACTACGCCATTGGCATTGATCAGCAGTCCGTTGCCGGTGCTATTCGCATTTACGATCCCTGCGGCTTGGTTGATGAAAATGAGCCCGTCATTTCCAATTGTTCCGGAACCCAAGATTGTATTGTTTACGTTCGTCAGGGATGAATTCGCTTGATTCTCGCGGATGTAGGCATTGCCGTTCGTCACGGTGATGGTGCCTGCACCAATCGCCGTTACGGCTCCGTCTAAGTTCAGGAATGTGTTGTTCGAGGTGGCATCTACCAAGACTGACCCGGCGTTGTTAATGGTGCCCGTCCAGTCCGTTTCAGAGCCGTTGGCTATGGTATAAGCAGCTGTATTGGTCAAGGTGCCGTGACTGCTGCCATCGAGCACGATGTCCCCCGAAAAGCTTCCGAGGAATGTTGCGCCGCTTGCGGTGCTCAGTAGTCCACCTTGAATTACTGCGCCGCCCAGGAACTGAACCTGTGAACCGTTGGCTGCGGTGATTGTGCCGCCGGCATTATTCACCGTTACATTCACTTCCAGGACGCCGGCGCCGGTCGCTTCGAAAAGGCCTTGGTTCACTACCCCGGCTGCGTTGATCAGCAGCGCATTTCCCGTTGCGTTGACTGTGCCGCCGGCCTGGTTGATGAACGTTAAATTGTCATTTCCGATTATTCCGGTGCCGGAGATCGTGTTGTTGACGTTGGTGAGAGTTCCGGTGCCATTTTCGCGAATGTAGGTATTGCCGTTTGCGAGTGTTACTGAGCCGCCGCCAGTGAGCGTTACGGCTGCGTCGATATTCAGGAATGTATTGTTCGAGCTCCCGGCTACTGCAATCAGGCCGGCATTTTGAATTTGGCCTGTAATATCCAAAACTTCGCCGTTGGCGATGGTCAAGCTGTTACTGGGATCGATGATTAAATTGTGAACTGTGACGCCGATGTCGAGGGTGACCGCCGACGACGGGCTGCGAGCGTCGTTGATGCAAACATTGACTGCGGCACCGTTGGGTACGACCCCCGTGCTCCAGTTCGACGAGTTGCTCCAGTTGCCCGAGGCGCCGCCCGTCCAGATGGTAGCGGCACCGACGGGGCAGGCGGTGGCGGAACTCAGGTTAAATGCGGCGGTTACGGTTTCGCTGCTGTTCAGGGTGACTACGCAGGGGCCCGTGCCGGTGCAGGAGCCGCTCCAGCCTAGGAAGGTTGAGCCTGCGCCAGGTGCCGCAGTCAATGTGACGATTGTGCCCTGATTGAAACTGGCCGAGCAAGTGGGCTGGCAGCTAATTCCTGTGGGACTGCTGGACACGGTGCCGGATCCAGTCCCGGCTTGTGCGATGCTCAGCGTGTAGGTGGGAACGGCGCTTCCCGCGCCGCTGATCGCAACATTTTGCACCGAGTTGGCTGTGCCGTTGGAATTGTCGGTGAAGGTGAGAGCGGCGGTCTCCGTGCTGGTTGTAGAAGGCTTGAAAATAACTGAAATCGTGCACGACGCGTTCGAGGCTAATTGACCGCCGGCGGTGCCGCACGTGTCCCCGCTGCCTTCCGTGAAATCGTTTGCATTGGCACCTGTGAAACCGTAATTGAAGGTGAGCGTCGAGCCGCCAGTATTACCAAGAGTCACGGTCTGCGCCAGACTTGCTGTACCACTCTGCTGGCTGCTGAAAGTCAAAGTCGCGGGAGAAATATCGGCAACTGGCGGAGCTACCAGGAATCCGTAAGCCGCGATATTGCCGATGAGTGGGCTGCTCTGTGTGCCCGTGATTGTTGATGTGCCTTCCTCACCGTCCGTTCCAAACACATAAATGATGTGAAATCCGGGCAACAGCGATGTAGTGGTTGCGGCGAAAGCGCCCGGTCCGGTCAGGGCCGTCGCGGGCGTCCACGCTCCGGACCAACTGTCGATCTGAAATAGGCCGAAATTGATCAGGCCGCTGCTCAGGCTATTCGACACGCCGAAATCAATCGTAGGAGTTTCGATGGCGGACTCATTACTTGGATTGCCGCTGAGAGGGGTAATGGTGGACTGAATCCCGTTGATTTGCACTACTTGCTCCGTCACTGCGGTGACGTTGGCGCTCTGATTGTTGGCGACGTAGATTTTGTTTGTTACCGCGTTCACTGCCAGCGCATAGGGGGCTATTGCGTTGGGGTCGGCGAATGCGGTGCTGATGTTGCTGGGGCCATCGATTGCCGTGATGCTGCCGGGGTCGGAGCTGCCATTGCCGTAGTTGGCTACGTAAATCTGGTTGGTGGCCGCGTTCACGACAATCCCGTAAGGGGCGGTGCCCGCCACCACCGTGGCGGTGACTGTCAAAGTTGAACCGTTGATCACCGTGACGTTGTTTGTTCCTGAGTTCGCCACATAAATCGTATCAGTGGCCGGGTTCAGGTCAAGGGAGCTTGGGCTTTCGTCAGCGTCAATCGTGGTCGAAATCGCATTTGTTGCGCCGTTGATTACGGTCACGTTGTTGCTGGCGGAATTGGCTATGAATATTTCGTTAGTAAGTGCATTTATGGCAATTGCAACCGGATGACTCGCGCTGGGATCGGCCACGGTCTGGACCGTGGAGTCCAGTGGATCGAAAACTGAAATGTTATTGCTCGCGCTGTTGGCGACGTAAACTTTGCCTGTTGCCGAGTCTACCGCAACGGCAATAGGGCTCGACGCGTTGGGATCCGAAATCGTGGATGTCTGATTGGTCGCTCCGTTGATCACGGTAATGTTGTTGCTTGTGGCGTTGGCGACGTAGATTTTGTTTGTTACCGGGTTTACAGCCACCGCTATGGGACCGTTTGCGTTCGGGTCGGTTACCGTCGTAGTAGAATTGCTTCCGCCGTTGATCACCGTCACGTTGTGACTGTTTGCGTTCGCAACGTAGATTTCGTTGGTGAATGGATTCACGGCTAGCGCGACTGGATGATTCGCGTTTTGATCCGTCACCGTTTGCACGGTGTTGTTCACGCCGAGAATTACCGAGACGTTGTTACTGTTTGAGTTCGCCACGTAGATTGCGTTCGCAACCGGATTCACCGCGATTGCCGCTGGATGATTTGCATTCGAATCTGTAACAGTGGCTGTTCCGTCGGTCGCGCCATTGAACACCGAAACCGTGTTGCCAGATATATTGAGCGCGTATGCTTGATTTGTGACCGGGTTCACTGCCATTGCAGCGGGCTGGTTTGCGTTTGGATCGGTCAGGGTCGCGGTGACATTTGTTGCTCCGGCAATGACTGTGACATTATTGCTATTTTTGTTGGCAACGTAGATCAGATTCGTCGACGAATTCACGGCGACAGCGGAGGGTGCGATTGCATTCGAGTCGGTAATCGTCGTCGGGGAATTCGTTGCGCCAGCAATGGCCGTCACATTGTTGCTGCTTTGATTGGCTACATAAACAATATTGGTCACGGCATTCAGTGCCACAGCGACTGGTCCAACAGCGTTGGGGTCGGTGATCGTAGCCGGCGAATTCGTGGAGCCATTGATGGCCGTCACGTTGTTGCTGCCATTGTTGGCTACGTAGATTCGATTGGTAGCCGGATTAACGGCCACCGATACGGGATTAGTGCCCGTTGTGACCGTGGTAGTGACTTGATTTGAAGAACCGTTTATAACCGTGACGTTCGCGCTGCCTTTATTGGCGACGTAAATCGCATTCGTCGCCGGATTCACAGCGAGTGCGACCGGATTCGTGCCAACTGTCGGGTTGGCGACGACGGCATTGGAATTGTTGATCACGCTGACGTTGTTGCTCCCGCTGTTTGCTATGTACACCATGTTGGTAACAGGGTCGACGGCTAGAGCACTCGGGGTAGTACCCACGCCCACTGTCGTGATGACTGTATCTGTGGCTCCGTTAATTACTGTGACGTTGCCACTGCCAGAATTGGCTACGTAGATCGTGTTCGTAATAGGATTGATCGCGATCGCGGTGGGAGTTGTGCCGACCGTTACGGTGGCGCTGATTGTATCTGTGAGACCACTGATTACTGAAACGGTCGGGCCGTTGCCGTTCGCTACGTAAAGCTTGTTCGTGGCGGGATTCACGGCAAAGGCAGTCGGAGCGCTGCCGACTGACACTGTCGTAGTGAAGCTTTGAGCCTCGGCGGAAAAGAAGGCGCTGCTTATGATAGTGGCGAGCAATAGTAAGGAGCCCGACCGGAGCGTGCCAAGCAAGAAAGAGCGAAAGGTAGGAGAACCTTTGAAATTTCTTGCTGTGGAGTGTTCCTTGTCAGATCCTGGCATCCACTCAAAATCTTTACGGAAGGGGAAACTCATTGCCACCTCAGGCTAAGTCGTGTCAGCTTCAGTAACCGTATGTGCATACTTTTCCCGCCAATCGAGATCGAATATCGTGTTTTTGGAAGGATGGAGCACATTACTGGCCAGAGCACACAAATAAGCGGACCAATGGGTCCTAATGCCTTGAAGATAAGGGGCTTGAGTTGATTTACGAAGCCCCGATTCGTCCTCCAAATTTATAACGGCAATTAACGGGCTTGAAGTACTGTTCACAAAAAGACTCTCGTGCAAGAGCCGCCGGCGATCGTGTCGCGTGGAAATGACATTCATTTTTGCAGGTGCACACGATTCATGCGTTGTCCAACAACGGTGGCGCTGCGAACGCGTTGCCGAGGTGATGGTGAAGATTTTTGCGAACTAAGTCGACCAAGTCAAATTAAAATCGTCAAAAATAAAGTCCTAGTACTCGGAGGGTTCGAAGCGGGCGTTGACTGTAATTGATCCATAGCCGAGTCAGCGAAAGTATTTTACAGCAAGCATTGGTCAAGGGATTCGTGTGGCGATAAGAGTCCTGATTTTTGGCGCGACGGGATTGGTCGGGCAAGCAGTTTTGCGTGAATGTCTGCTGGTTCATTCCGTCGTCCCCAATTATGTATTGACGACCGAAGAGGTCGGCAAAGCCATGCTGATTGTGGCCAAGCGCCGTTACTCGCAGGACATTCTTGAAACGAAGGACATTCGCGCGGTGGTGAGTGCTTGATCTGGACTGAGCGTCCTGAACTTTTCCAATGTCGATATTTCGTTTGCGGCAAATGAAGGATTCCCTGGCAAAAAGGAGTTTTAATGATTGTTATTGCGATGCTGCGGGGCGTCAATGTTGGCGGGCACAACAAGATAAAGATGGAAGCGCTTCGAGCACTCTGCAAGTCTTTGAAATTACGCGACGCATGCACCTATGTGCAGAGCGGAAACGTGATTTTCAGGACCGAGGAGAAGGACCTCGATTTGCTCGCCAAGCGAATCCAGAAGAAAATTGGACAAGAGTTTGGGTTTATCCTGAAGTCATCCTGCGCACTTCCACCGAACTCAAAGACGTGATCGCGAGAAACCCCTACGCCAAAAGGCGGGAGATCGAACCCGGTAAATTGCTTATTTTCTTCCTCGCCGGCAATCCTGGAGCGGAGATCCGCGAAAAGTTGATGAACATCAAAACCGACCCGGAGGAGCTGAAATTCGACGGCCGCGAGTTTTACATTTATTTTCCGAATGGCATGGGGCAGGCGAAAATGTCTTGGACGACGATCGAGAGAGCGCTGAAAACGCCAGCGACCGGTAGAAACTGGAACAGCGTCACAAAGATGTTTGAAATGGCTGAAAAGCTCAAGGCGGCTGAATAATACTGGCGCGGTCACATCACAAAAAAGCATTGTGCTTCGGCCGATCCCACCCTTTTACTTTGTACGGCGTAATTCTGGCTGGTAGATAATTGATCCTACTCTAGAAAACCAAGGTTTAATGCCGTGCGCCGCAAGACCATTGCAGTTCTGGCTGCAGTTTTCATTGTGGCCGCATGGCCATCAACTTCGAGACTCACAACATTTTCCTTCCGATCGCGTGTTCAACGGTACGGTTGAAGGTGACAAGCGACCGCCGATGAAAGCCGATCGTTTGGGCTGCTGCTGTTCAGCAGGTAGCTTCGGCTACTAATTTCAAGAAGCGACAGAAACGCGCGGCCTGAACGATAGCCGCGGTTTCCCTCTTGAATCGATACTGCGCAACCAAAACTTCCGGATTCGCCTGAATTCGGTTTTCAGTTATAGTCGCGCATGCGTTCTATTCCTTGGTATAACAATTCCCAATCCGACATAGAGCTGCAAAAAAATTGCGCGTTGGATTTAAGTATACCGAATCCGAACCTGCCGCCGAGCCGGTCCGTGAACCTGATGCGTTCAATCCAGGATTTGGATTTGACTGATTGTTCGCTACTCGGTTCCATAGCTTGTTGCTCGGTACGCGTTATCGGTTCCAGATCGAAAGGAGCAATCGAAAATGAAGCGTATTGATGCGGTGATCAGGCCTTCGCAGCTGGACGAGGTGAAACAGCGGGTCACCGGGCTGGGCGTGACCGGGCTGACCGTTTCTGAAGTTCGTGGGTTCGGCAGACAGAAAGGCCACACCGAGACGTATCGCGGATCGGAATACACCGTGGATTTTCTGCCGAAGATTTTCGTCAGCATCGCCGTAGCCGAAGATCTCGTTGACCCTGTCGTCGAAGCCATCATCGAAGGCGCGCGGACAGGTGTTATCGGGGATGGCAAGATATTTGTTTCATCTCTGGATGAAGTGATTCGCATTCGTACGGGAGAGCGAGGCCCTGGCGCAATCTAAACTTTTTTAACGAGCCACGAAGCGAACGCAGCGCTTATTTCAATCCGGGAGGAGTTCCGAAATGCGAGGCTCATTTATTCGCAGCACGAAACAATGGATTTCCAGGGCGTTCATCGCACTTATTCTCGCGCAAATCTTGCTTGGGTCGGTCAGTACCGCGCTCGCCGGCCAGTCTCCGCAACCTGACCCTGCTGGGACTGCCACGGGTGATCGCTCGTCAGCCTTCGATGCCTCTGGCAACCCATTTGTGATTCCGGAACCAACGGACAAGTCCGCGCCCGATTACGCCAAGGGCAAGAAAGACTTCGACGATTATCAAGCGCAAGCCGCGAAGGAGCCACTGGCGGTCAGGCTTGCGGATAATGTCGGTCACGTCCGTCTGGCGACAAATTTTTCCTGGACGCTGCTGACCGGGTACCTGGTCCTTTTCATGCAAGCCGGATTTGCGCTCCTTACCTGTGGGCTAGTACGAAAGAAGAACGCCGCGCACTTGATGATGCTGAATTTCGCCGCCTACGTATTTGCGTTCCTAGCGTATTCCGCCGTTGGATACGCATTCCAGTTTGGCGCCATCGCGGTGAACGCGGCGCCGACCAATATCGGCGGCGCTCCCACCTTGAATCATTTTTTAATTGGCAGTGGACAATGGGGATTCGTCGGCGGTAAAGGATTTTTTCTTACGGGGCCCGCATATGACGTCAGCAGCAATTGCCTGACGCTATTCGAAGTGGTTTTTATGGAGACCGCCGGATACATCATCGTGGGTGCAATTTGCGAGCGCATCACTTTCTGGGCATTCCTGCTGTGCGAGCTTTTTATCGGCGGCCTGCTCTATCCGATTTCCGGTTGCTGGGTTTGGGGCGGCGGTTGGCTCTCGCAACTCGGCTCTACAATGCATCTCGGTCACGGCTACGTGGATTTCGCCGGCTCTTCGGTAGTGCACAGCGTCGGAGGATTTTGTGCAATGGCGCTGGCTGTGATCCTAGGCCCGCGTCTCGGGAAATATGGCCCAGACGGAAAGCCACGAGCGTTTCCGGCATCCAATATAGTATTCGTTGTTACAGGCACGTTTGTCTTGCTGTTTGGCTGGATGGGATTTAACCCTGGATCAACGCTCGGGGCCACGGACCTGCGCATTTCCGTCGTTGCGGTGAATACGAATCTGGCGGCGGTGGCCGGATCCGCTGCGGCAATGCTGCTGTGGTACCGCATGTTTGGCAAGCCCGATATCACCATGGCGTGTAATGGAATGCTCGCGGGTTTAGTCGCGATCACGGCTCCTTGCGCGTTCGTTTCTCCCACAAGTTCGGTGATCATCGGCATTATTGCCGGAGTCGTCGTGTGTTTGGGCGTGCTCTTCAATGAACGAGTGCTGAAAATTGACGATCCCTGCGGCGCGATTTCAGTTCACGGCTACTGTGGGTGGTTCGGCGCTGTGGCCCTGGGGATTTTTGCAGACGGAACCTACGGGGCAGGATGGAACGGAGTTGGCGCGGAGCATTACCTTGGCAGAGCCGGACAAGGCGTGACCGGATTGCTCCACGGAGACTTTTCGCAGTTCTGGGTTCAGTTCGGTGGCGCCACTTTACTGGGCCTGTATGCGTTCGGCGCTACTTATCTTGTGTTCGTCGGAGTCAATGCCTGGCGTTCAATGCGCGTTTCTAAAGAAGTAGAACTGGAAGGTTTGGATGTACCGGAGTTTGGCATGTTGGCTTACCCTGAAGATGCCGTGGAAATGTTGACGGCGGGTTCGCAAGCGCGTCAACGCGGAGTTTAGGAACGGTTTGTGTCGGGAGATCGGTCATCGTACAAGGTCGTACAAGGACGCTCGATCACGGGCGTGTTTAGACCAGTTCTACAAAATCATAGCGCAACTGAAACACGAGACTGGAAGTTCTAACTTATGACGATGCCGCCAATTCCGTCGCTTGCTGCTGAGCTGCGCGATTTTTCCGCGAAGGAAGCGGCGCGCATTCAAGAACGGTTTGTTGCAACGGGTGACGGGCGAGCCGCTCTTCTGGGCCGCTCAGCGCTGATTGAATCCATCGTCCAACGACTGTGGAAGGAATACGTCAACGCCGAATCGGATGGTCCGGCAGGTTTCACCGCTGTGGCCCTTGGAGGATTCGGCCGCCGATGGCTCTTCCCCTATTCCGATATCGACATATTGTTTCTTCATGCGAGAAATGGCTCGGAAGCGAAACTGAAGGATCCAATCCGCCGCTTTTCGCAAGATCTTTGGGATTTAGGACTTAAGCTTAGTCCCGCGACTCGCACACTCGCCGAATGCAGCCGTTTCGACGCCGAAAATGCGGAGTTTGCGATTTCTCTGCTCGATTGTCGCTACCTGGCAGGCGATCGTCAGCTATTCGCGCAGCTTCATGATGAGGTAATTCCGAAGTTGATTTCGCGCGATTTCGATCAAATCGTCAAGCGGCTGGCCGACCTCACTCGCACCCGCCACATTAAATTTGGCAGCACCGTATTTCATCTGGAGCCGAACATCAAGGAGGGCCCCGGAGGACTTCGCGATTACAACGTGATGAACTGGCTTTCCCTTTTGACCGCGTTCCAAAAATATCACGTCTGGCCGCGCGAAAATGCGGTTCTTCCAGATTCGATTCAAGGCCAGTTTGACGCGGCTCTAAGCTTTCTGATGTCCGTGCGCTGCTTTTTGCACTTCCGCCACAAGCGCGATGACAACACGCTCACGTGGGAATCGCAAGACGCTGCCGCCGCCTACAAAATCGGTGTGGCAAATTCTTTTGAGGCGATGCGCGGTTCTGATGGCTCTGATGGAACGGAATCCCTGTGCGCATCGGATTGGATGCGCCACTATTTCAGCCATGCCAGAGCGATTCATCGCGTGTGTCTGCAACTTCTGGAAGAAGTGCCCGCTGCGCGTCCGTCGATGCATCACCAGTTTCAACAATTGCGATCGCGTCTTTCGAATGCGGAATTTTTGGTTGAAGATGGCATGCTTTCGTTGCGTCAGCCAGCGGCGCTAGACGATCCTGAACTGATCCTTCGCGCATTCCGTTTTCTCGCGCGTCACGGGCTGACACTGAGTTCAAGCACCGAATATCAGATCGAAAGTACGCTTCCCTTCCTACTGGATTCCCCGCCCAAGGGCACGGAGCTGTGGCACCTACTTCAGGACATTTTGATGGCACCGCACGCCGCGGATGCTTTGCGCGCTATGCATTCGCTGCGTTTACTCACCCTGCTGTTTCCGGAATTTGCGGGAATCGATGCTCTGGTGGTCCGCGATCACTCTCACCGCTTCACGGTGGACGAACACACATTCGTGGCGATCGATAATCTCCATGCGCTTCGCCAATCGCAATCGAAATGGGATCAGCGTTACGCCGAATTGCTGGACGAGATCGAGCAGCCTGACCTGCTGTATCTGGCCTTGCTGTTTCACGACGTCGGCAAAGGCGCGAAGTCGGCGGATCATGTTCGCGCCAGCCTGGAAATTACGAAGACCGCCATCGATCGTCTCGATCTAGACGAGCTCGATCACGAAAATGTTTTGTTCCTGGTCGGACGGCACCTGGAAATGAGCGCCGCTCTGCGCCGGGACATTTTCGATCCGGAAACCGTGCGGGGGTTCGCCGAAAAAGTGGAAACGCCAGAGCGGCTGAAAATGTTGTGCCTGCTTACCTATGCGGACATCAAAGCTGTGAACCCAGAATCTCTCACTCCGTGGAAAGCAGAAAATATCTGGCAGCTTTACATTGCCACTGCGAATCACCTCAATCGCAGTTTAGATCAGCGCTTGCACGTCGACGCGCACGACGAAGTCATGGCGCATCTGGGTACCCTTGCATTGACCGTCGGCGATACACTCGACGATTTTCTCGAAGGTCTGCCGAGGCGCTACTTGCTCACGCATGTGGCAGGAGACGTCCTGGCGCATCTGGAAATGGCCGGCCGCCTGAATAAAGATCCGCTGCAGATCAATCTGCGACGCGGGCGTCACTGGTATGAACTCACGCTGGTCACCAAGGATCGTCCGTCACTTTTCGCGACCATGGCGGGCGTTCTGGCTGCCTGGGGCATGAACATCGTGAAAGCAGCGGCGTTCTCGAATCAAGCGGGAACCGTGGTTGACACTTTCTATTTCACCGACCGCTTTCGCACCCTGGAATTGAATCTGCCTGAATGGGAACGCTTTCAAGCCAGCATTCATGACGTGCTGGCTGGCAAAGTCGATCTCGATCGGATGTTGCGCGAGAGGCTGCGCGCGGCAAAAAACCGGCCGCCGAAGGTAAAAGTGGAAACACGGGTGAAATTCGACGACACGTGTTCCGCGCAGAGTACCCTGGTGGAAATCGTGGCGCAGGATCAGCCTGGATTGCTGCACCGCATCAGTTCGGTATTTGCGCGCGAAAGCTGCAACATAGAAATTGCCATCATTGAAACGGAAGGCGAGACCGCCATTGACGTTTTTTATCTAACGTCCGCAGGAAATAAACTACCGATTCCGCATCAAGTGCGCTTGCACCAGGCTCTGTTGACCGAATTCGCTCCGAAGCAATAGAACAGTGCCAAAAACGAACGGAGGGCGGCTTTCTTACGTTTGAAGTTGCTCAAGTTTCTTCTGTTCGAGTTCTGCCCATCGAGCATAAAGTTCATCGACGATTTTCTGAGCCGCCTCCATTTGCGCGTACGCTTCGTGCAGTCGCGTAACATCCGTGGCGATGCCAGGAGCTTCCAGCGCGTCGCGTTTGATCTGTAGTTCCTGTTCTGCCTTGACGATGCGTTTTTGAACAGCTGCAAATTCGCGGCTGACGTCGCGTAAGATCTTTTCTTCCCCTTTCTTCGCCGGGATATTTTTGGCCGCGGCAGGCTGCTGAACGATTTGAGCCCTGGTTGCAGTCGCAGCTTTCTTTTGCTCGGCGAGCAGCCATTCATCCCATTGCGAATAGTCGGCGAAGCGTTCCGCCGAACCGCGCCCGTCCAGCCCGAGGACAACTGTGGAAACGCGGTCAAGCATGTAGCGATCGTGGGTCACCAGCACTAGCGCGCCACGATACTCGAGTAGGCTTTCTTCCAGGATTTCCAGCGTTGGAATATCGAGATCGTTTGTCGGCTCATCGAGCAACAGCACGTCCGCCGCTTGCAGCATGAGCTGCGCGATCAAAACGCGTGCGCGTTCGCCGCCAGAGAGTTGTCCTACCGGACGATTCAGGTCCTCACTTGTAAAGAGGAATCTCGCGGCCCATGCTCCGACGTGGATTACGCGGTCCTGATAAATCACTGAATCGCTGTCGGGCGCGAGAGCTCGGCGCAAATTTGTATCTGGATCGAGTTGACGGTTCTGATCAAAATAAACAATTCGTAGCGAATCCGCCCGATGGACTTGTCCCGCTGTCGGGGGCCTGTCACCTCGCAGCAGTTGAAGCAGGGTAGTCTTACCGCTGCCGTTCGGACCCACCAGGCCGACACGCATCCCAGCGCTCACCGTGAAATCGATATTTTTGAAAAGTGTGCGATCCCCGAGGACCTGAGTAATCCCTTCCAATCTTATGAGCTGCTTGCTTTGCCGATTGGAAGCCGAGAAATCGATTCCGGCTACCTCGGTGCGAGTCCTAGTATTCAGATCGGCCAGCTCGCCGATCATGCGGTGCGCTTTATCGATGCGCGATTTCGATTTCGTGGTGCGGGCTTTTGGTCCTCGGCGCAGCCACTCAATTTCCGTGTGCACAAGATTTTCCAGCGCTTCCTGACGTTTACCCTGCGCGTGGAGATATTCTTCCTTGGCCTCCAGGAACTTGCTGTAATTTCCGTTCACTCGCAGAAAGCCATTTTCATAGGCGCGATCGAGTTCCACCATTTGCCCGGCAACATTTTCCAGGAAATAGCGGTCATGGCTGACGACCACATAAGCGAACGAGGGCTTACGAAGGATATTCTCCAGCCATTGAATACCGGCGAGGTCCAGGTGATTGGTCGGCTCGTCGAGCAATACCACATCCGGCTGCTGTACCAAAGCTTCGATGATCGCTAGTCGCTTGCGCCATCCTCCGGAAAGCGCTGCGGTCTGAATTTCCGGGTCTTCGAAACCCGCTCGATGCAAAGCTTCCGACGTGCGGAATTCGCGATCGTTTTCCGGAACTCTGGATTTCGAAAGAGCTGCCTCAATCACGACACGTACCGTCTCGTTTGGATCGAAATCGGAAATCTGCGAGACGCAAACGAGTTTAGTACCTTTGCGAATGGCGACTTCCCCGCTGTCTGGTTTAACGCGACCATGCAGAATCTCGAGCAAAGTGGACTTGCCTGAGCCATTTGCCCCGATCAGGCCTATCCGGTCGCCGTCTGATATCGTGAATGAAATTTCGCGGAATAGAGGCGCAGTGCCGTATCGTTTAGACAACTCCTGCGCATTGACAATCGGTGGCAAAGTATTTGGTTTTCTCCTGCAACGAGTTTAACTGTTAAGAACGCGCGCGCAAAACCTGGCTTTAGTGTCCTGTGCGAACAGGGCCGGCGTGAAGTTAGAAATTGAACCACTCGCAACGGTAAGCGAACCACCAACTCGCGAAAGCGATGGGAACAGTAGCTCCCAAAGCCCACCACAGAGGCAAGAACAGGTCGGCTATCAGGCCCAAGACTGTAAAGGTGATCCAGAATATTTTCTTCTGCACACTCCCATTGTAAATCGAATTGCGTCCTAGCGCTGCCCGCTGTGCCAAATCATGCATAAGCGGCATTAAGACGCATTGGCCAAGGTGAGATCGGCGCTAAAGGACCTGCAATTTATGGTGGTGCTGTTATACAGCGGCAGAATATGCTGCTGGCGCTTCGTCCGCGCCCGCTGCGATGCCATTCATAAAGGTCACTGTTCTGCCGGAGTTGGAAGGGACGCGATCGCCCGGCACTATGATTCCCACCAGATTCAGTGGATCCGATGCGGCGATTGTAACCACCTCGCGCATGCCGGTTTGTTTGCTAGATGCTCGCAGGGATTCCACAGCGACCCGCAGCGCAAATTGTTCGCCCAAAAATCCACTCACGAATCGCCCGCCGCGAATCTGGCCCTGATCTTCCAACCGTCGAAACGCGATCAGCAGTTCGCGCCAGCGCGGGACGATCGGCTCCCGCACAACCATCTCGCGAAATACCACGCCGTAACGGCGCAGCAACATCCAGCAAGTGGATTCCGCCATTCGCGATCTTTCAGCGGCTTCACCCGCATAAAGCAGCGACCACCGGCCGGCGCTTTGCCGAGGCCGCGTATTATGACCTCTTCCCTGACCCGCTCGGCGTTTGGGATCGATCAGCGCGCGAATATTATCGAACCCGTCGGCGGTGATCATTCCTGCAGTCACCAATTCCCACAATGCCGTTTCTACTTCGGCTTTAATTTTTCCGGTGCCGCGCACGATATCCGCAAAAAAAGAAGCTCCGCGTTGACGTAAGTGCGTCAACACTTCGCGAGCGGTCGGGCTTAGCCCAACCGAATTCTCCTGTTCGCCGGCATGCTGCGAAATCATCCAATCCGCATCCTCGCGAATGAAGAATGTAAGCGGCGCGACGCTCGTCGGAACTACGCGGCGAATCGTGCTTGCGTTTTCGCTCAGGCTTGCGGGATGCGGAGAAAGGCGTCCCCAGCCAACGGCCCCAGTAAGACAAAGTTGATCCAACACTTTCGGATCATAGTTCGCCACTCGCCGCGCCAGAATTTGCCGCTCCCATGCGTTTGCGGGCGCTTCGTAGCCTTGCAGTTGCTGCAGCGCCTCCAGAGTGCCGCGTTCGCCGAGCAGTTTTGTTTCCGGCGTTAAATGCTGCCAGCGCAGCAGCCAGCGCATAAATTGCGCGGCGTTCACGGGCTGAACCTGTTTTCGCAGCGCTCCCAGCGTCTGCCGATGAATGCGCGCAAGCAAGCGGCGATCGCACCATTCCACAACCCCGCTAGATGAATCGGTGAACTGCCCGCGCAGCACCGAACCGGCGCCTTCCTGCCGCAGCAGGCATTTTTCTACGTCGGAAGCCGAGACTCCCAGGAAACCGCCCAACCCAGGTGCCGTCACGGGGCCTAGATGGGATAGCCAACCCGTAACGCAGGTCAATAGCGCATCTTCGCGCGACGGCTGCTCGATTTGTACCTCGCCTAGTGAATTAGTGAAACTCGCTTCCGGGAAAATGGAAGCAAAAGTCTTCGCCTTTTCCGCCGCCACCCAATAAATCCTGTCTCCCTGCTGCGCGCTCGATGCTCTGCCGGCCGCTACCAACTCGCTAAAATAATCCTTCCACGTGGAAGTAGATTTTGAGACGAAGTTCGACACACTCGCTTCCGCTTCTCCCGGCTCGGGAAAAGCCATCAATTCTTGCAGCACGTCGTGAAGTTCATCCGCGTCGCGCACATCCGGCCAGGCTTCTTCCCGCACTTCGGCGATCGCGGCCGGATCGAGCCGTCCGATTTCAGTCAGAACGGATTCGGGCAGCATCCGGCGCATTTCCACTGCGCGAGCGCGCCGCTCTTCGAGTGGTGCATCGTCGAGGTACGCGTATGGGTTTGCGTTCAGAATTTCGTGCGAGAATTGCGAGGGCACGGGAGTATCCACAGCAATACAACGAATCTTGCCCGATGAAATATCCGCCAGCACTCCTTTCAACCCTTCTATATCCATCGCTTCGGTGAGTGCGTCTTTCATGGTCTCCCGCGCAAGAGGATGATCGGGGATGGCGATATCGCCCTGAATATTCTCCTGGCAGGCAATGGCTTCAGGAAATACGGCCGCTAGCAAATCCTCTGAACGCATGCGCTGGATTTGCGGTGGAACCTTTTTCCCGCCCATGAAGCGCAGCAGCGCCAACGCGCGTCCTGCGACCCATCGCCACCGCGTGGTGAAAATCGGAGAAGCCAGCACCGCTTGCTCGAGCAAAGGCTGAACGCTCTCCGCGTGAAGAAAATTAAACACGTCGGCGAGCGGAAAACTGTGTTGATCGCTCAGCGAAATATTCAGGCCGTTATCGGTGGCGGCAGCCTGCAGTTCAAAATTGAACGAGCGGCAGAATCGTTTGCGCAACGCCAATCCCCAAGCCTTATTGATACGTCCGCCGAATGGGGCGTGGATCACTAACTGCATTCCACCACCTTCGTCGAAAAACCGCTCAGCGATAATCGTATCTTGAGTGGGAACGGCGCGGAGCACAGCTCTGCCCGACACAATATATTCAACCGCTTGTTCGGCCCCCATGCGATCCATGGCACATTCATCTTCCAGCCACTTCAACGCAGCCGCAGCTTGCGGTGAATTTATCAGCGCGTCGGATGGCTCAACGCCTTCTGTCATCGCGCTGACATTTTCCCTAACCTCCGCGACTTGCTGCGAAAGTTCTATGGTCCGCGAGGGCGCTTCGCCACGCCAGAAAGGCACGTTGGGGGACGCTCCGTGTGCATCTTCCACGGAAACCGAGCTGGCCTGAACGCGACGAATGCGCCAAGAAGTGTTTCCCAGCAGGAAGATATCGCCTCGCAGGCTTTCCACAGCAAAATCCTCATCCAGAGTGCCAACTACCTTCCCTTCTGGCTCGGCGACCACCGTATACAACGCATTATCTGGAATCGCGCCGCCGCTGGTGATCGCTGCCAGGCGACTCCCGCGACGTCCATGCAGGCGATGGTTCACTTGGTCGCGATGGAGATACGACCCGTAGCGCCCTCGTCGCGCCGCAATTCCTTCAGAAAGCATCGCGACAATCTCATCGAAATCCGTGCGAGCGAAATCGCGGTACGGATATGCGCGACGAACCAGCGCGAACAACTCATCCTCCTCCCAATCTTCGGCCGCGCACATAGCCACAATCTGTTGGGCGAGCACATCCAGAGGGGCTGCGGGAATTTCGATGTGATCCAGTTCTCCGTGACGAATCGCACGCACTAACGCGCCACATTCCAGCAATTCATCGCGCGTGGTCACGAAAAAACGGCACTTAGGAACAGCTCCGCGCCAGTGCCCCGCTCTACCGGCGCGTTGCAGAGCAACCGAAATGGATCGTGGCGATCCAATCTGGCAGGCCAGGTCGACTGAGCCAATATCGATTCCCAATTCCAGCGAAGTCGTGGCCACCAGTGCGCGTATTTCACCAGCTTTGAGTTTTGATTCCACCGCCAACCGTCGCAAACGCGAAAGACTCCCGTGGTGGGAAGCAACCGCATTCTCGCGAAGGAATGCGACCAGATTGTGGGCGACGCGCTCAGCGAGCCGCCGGGTATTCACAAAAATCAATGTAGAACGATGCTGCTGCACCAGGTCCGCAATGCGCTTATAGATCTCGTCCCACATTTCATTCGAAGCTACGGGGCCAAGTTCGCTTGCGGGAGTTTCAATAGCGAGGTCGAGCCGTCGCCGCTGCGGGACTTGCACAATCACTGGCGATGGCCGGCCGTTCCCAGTGAGAAATTGGCCGACCAGCTCAATTGGCCTCTGCGTAGCGGATAGACCGATCCGCGTTAGAGGTTGGTTCGTGAGAGCCTGCAATCGTTCAATCGATAGAGCGAGATGCGAGCCACGCTTATCATCGGCAATAGCGTGAATTTCGTCGACGATCAGTGTCCGGACCGTCCGCAGGATTTCCCTGCTTTTTCCCGCGGTCAGCAATATGTAGAGCGACTCCGGAGTCGTCACAAGAATGTGCGGCGGACGTTTCAGCATCGCGTTGCGTTCGGGCATAAGCGTGTCGCCTGTCCGAACGGCTGTACGAATTTCAGGCATCAGATAGCCGCGTTGGCGAGCCAATTCCAGAATTTCTCCCAGCGGAGCGTCCAAATTCTTTTGGATGTCGTTGCCCAGAGCTTTTAGCGGCGAGACGTAAAGCACCTCGGTCTGGTCCCGTAGATCGCCCGCGACCGCTTTACGCACCAGCATGTCAATGCAGGCCAAAAATGCGGCTAAGGTTTTTCCGGAGCCGGTGGGCGCACAAATCAGCGTGTCTTTTCGCGCCAGAATTTGCGGCCAGCCCAGTTCCTGAGGCTCAGTAGGCGTGCCGAATTTATTGATGAACCATTCCCGAACGAGCGGGTGCGCCCATTCGAGAGAGCTCATTCCGGGAGGCGCTGCGGTAGTTACCTGGTCCATAGCTGATCCGTGTGACATGCTCTGCCGCAATACCGATCGAAAAAGCGAATCGGAACTGTACATTTAGAATAACACGAGTGAGAAAAGAGGCGAACCGGCCGGTCAAGCGGCCCAAACCACTTAGGTTAGACGCACAGAATCGAGTTCTGATTCAAACGCGGACCCGACTTGAAATACTAGACCAGCAGGTCTTCAATCCGAATCGGAAGTTCGCGCACCCGCACGCCCGTCGCGTGGTGCGTAGCCGCAGCGAGCGCCGAGGCCACGCCGGTAAGTCCGATTTCGCCCACACCGCGCGCCCCATATTCATTGAGCACCAAGTCGGGGTAATCCAGGAAAATACAATCCATTTCAGGGATATCCGCGTTCACCGGGACAATGTAATCTGCGAAATTGTTATTGATAGGATGCCCGTTATGCGGATCGTAGATTGTTTCTTCAAACAGCCCCATGCCGATGCCCATTACGATGCCGCCCAGAATCTGATTCCTGGCAGTCTTTACGTTGATCATGCGGCCGCCGTCCATCACCGTCAGCCAGCGAGTGACTCGCAGGCGCGCAATTCCCGGATCGAACGAAATCTCGCAAAAGTGCGCGCCAAATGAGTGGATGGAGAATTTCTTGGATTCCGGGTCGGCGTCGGTTTTTGCTTTTCCATCCAAGCCAACCAGTTGCCGAAGGACGAGTAGATCCTGGAAAGGAACGCCGCTGCCAGGAGATTCATCCTTATCGTGGACGCGTCCTTGAGTCATCTTTAAAGTCTTGGCGTCGACACCCTGAAACGGCGATTTTGCCGTGCGAGCCGCCACCTGCATTACGGCGTTCACTGCATTTTCCGTGGCCTGCGCGATGGCCGGCAGCACAGTCGACGTAACCGAAGATCCACCAGAAGTGGGCCCGGGCGGCAGCGAAGTATCTCCGAGCACGACCTGAATTTTGTCCAGCGGCAAACCGGTTTTGTCTGACACCACTTCAGCGAAAATCGTGTACGTGCCGGTGCCGATGTCCTGCGTCGCACAAGATGCCCGCGCGGTGCCGTCGGCGAGCAGGCTAACGCGCACCTCCGCGGCATGGCGCGTCGCTGGCCATGTGCACGTCGACATTCCCCATCCGAGAATTAAATCGCCGCTACGCATGGAACCGACTTTGGGATTGCGCCTTGCCCAACCAAAACGTTCCGCGCCCGTTTGATAGGCCTCGCGCAAGTGCTTGCTGGAGAACGGCCGCTTGGTTCCTTCGTCCTCTTCCGCGTAATTGCGTATGCGAAATTCGACGGGATCCATATTCAGCTTCAGCGCCATCTCATCCATCGCTGATTCCAGCGCGAATAGCGCCGGTGTTCTACCCGGACCGCGCATAGGCGTCGGTGTGCCCAGGTTCAGGTGCACAAGCCGCTGGACGGCACTGACGTTCGCGCAACTGTAGAGCATCGACGTCGCTTCCACACAGTTTTCAACGTAATCGTCGACCATGGACGTATGCTGCAAAATATCGTTCTGCAAACTGACGATCTTGCCGTCTTGTGTCGCGCCCATGCGAATCTTCTGTTGAATTGCGGGACGATGCCCAACCGTCGTGAACATCAAAGTGCGCGGTACGGAAACCTTAACCGGACGACCCACGTGACGCGCGCCTATTGCTGCCAGCAAAGAATGCGGCCACGGGAACAATTTCCCTCCAAAACCCGACCCGATAAAGCGCGAGATGACCTCAATATTTTCCAACGGAATTCCCATCATTTCAGACATTACGTTGTGGTGATTCACAACTCCCTGCGAAGACTCGTACAGCGTTACTTTGTTCTGATTCCACACGGCAATGGTCGCGTGCATCTCCATGGGATTGTGAGTCTCTACAGGAGTCAGGTAGGTAGCTTCGAGTTTCAGGGTGGCCTGCTGGAACGCGGAGTCCGGATCGCCACGCAAATGTTTTGCCGCCGGCTGCTCTTCGGGCGTGCCCTGATTCAAAAAGACGGCTGGCTTCTTGGCATCGTATTCAACTTTTACCGACGAAGCCGCGGCCTGCGCCTGCTCGAACGTATCCGCAATTACTAACGCGATGAATTGACCGTAGTAATAGATGTTATCGTCGTCGAACGGTGGGCGACTTTCTCCGGCGCGGCTCGATTCTTCGAAAGCATTTGCCGGGCGATACAGTTTCGGGAAATTGCCGTGGTGCAATATGGCCAGAACACCAGGCATCGTTTCCGCATCCGACGTATCAATTTTCAGAATTCTGCCGCTCGCCACAGTGCTGGGAATTCCAACGCCGTATGCTAAACTCTCGATCTTAAAATCAGCAGCGTAAGTAGCTCCGCCGGTCACCTTCAGTTTTCCATCGATTCGTGTGACCGGTGTTCCTATTACGGAGGTGCTCATGTTTCCTTCCTGAATGGCATTCTCACTGTAAATCGCGATGGTTACGCTGTTTGGCTCGTCGTTACTTTTAGCGTTCGCACAATTGCTCGCTTGGCAAGTTCGACCTTAAACGCGTTGTCATGCAATGGTTTGGCCCCACGCAGTGCAGCCTCGGCGGCCGCGCGAAAATTCTTCTCGTCCGCTTCGCGGCCCTCGAGCGCGCGCTCGGCTTCGAGCGATCTCCACGGCCGTGTGCCAACTCCGCCCAACGCCACTCGGATGCGCCTGATGCGGTTACCGTTCATGCTCACAACCACAGCAGCCGACGCCAGCGCGAATTCGTAAGAGGCCCGATCACGCAACTTAAGATAATGCGAGCGAGTGCCGTCAGCCAGCGCGGGAAGTGTCACATGCGTGATCAAATCCCCGGCCCCCAGCACATTTTCGCGCTCCGGCGTTGACCCGGGAAGCAAATAGAATTCGTTTAGCGGGACGCTACGGTTTCCGTTCGACCCTTGAATCAGTACTGTCGCTTCCAGCGCCATCATCGCCACGGCCATGTCTGACGGATGCGTGGCTATGCAATGCTCGCTGGTTCCCAAGATCGCATGAATCCTGTTAAACCCATCGATAGCCGAGCAGCCCGTTCCCGGTTCGCGTTTGTTGCACGCGTAGGAAGTATCGCGAAAATAGTAGCAGCGGGTGCGCTGAAGCAAGTTGCCGCCCGTGGTAGCCATATTGCGCAACTGAGGCGAAGCGCCGGAAAGCAACGCCTCCGAAAGAACTGTAAAACGCTGCCGTACTGTGGCATTGTGCGCCAGATCGCTATTGCGAACCATCGCTCCTATCTTTAGACCACCGTCAGGCGCCGGCTCAATTTTATCCAGAGGCAGTCCGTTTATATCGACAACAGTCTTCGGACGCTCCACGTTAAGCTTCATCAAATCGATAAGTGTGGTACCACCCGCGACGAATTTTGCTTCGGCCTGCGGTCGGCCGATCGCGCCCAACGCTTTGTCTATCGTTTTGACTTGAACAAATTCAAAAGCTTGCATTCTGACTTCCTTCGGCGTTTCAATTTTCTTGCGGTTACGTTTTCGAACGCTTCGCTCCACCGATTTTCGTGCCGCCCCGGTTAAATCAGCTGCTGTGCCGCGCTTCTTGAACCGCAGCGATGATATTGTCATAAGCGCCGCAGCGGCAGATATTTCCGCTCATGCACTCGCGTACGGACGCGTCGTCCGCGCCGCAAGGCTCTTTCAGTAACGCCGCGGCAGACATGATTTGTCCGGACGTGCAGTAGCCGCACTGAAATCCATCGTGTTCAAGAAACGCTGCTTGCACCGGATGCAATTCGCCCTTTTGCGCGAGACCCTCAATCGTAATGATTATGTCGCCTTGGTGCATGATCGCGAATGATAGGCAAGAATTCACTCTTCGGCCGTTCACATGCACCGTGCACGCCCCACATTGCCCGTGATCGCACCCTTTTTTTGTACCGGGAAGTTGCAAATCCTCACGCAGCACGTCAAGCAAAGTAACGCGTGGCTCCAAACTAACGTTGCGGTCCTTGCCGTTAATATTAAGGACGAATGTTACGGCGCCAGGAACTTGCTGATCGGCCACCGGCTCCGCCGCCATAGCAGGCGCACCAGCTATGGCCGGCTGTATGAGCGGAACCGTGGCGGCCGCAATCCCGGCAGCGCTGAGTTGGGCGAGAAACGCCCGCCGGCTGAAACCGTCAGCCTTGCCTTGTTCGGAGTCGGCAGGCTTTTTTGAGTTAGTACTGTCCGGGATGGTTTCCGAATTCTGATCTTTTTTCATAGAAAGGTTTCTTGTTTGAATACTGTTAAACGTTCAGTTTCGAGCGCTAAGTGCTCGCTGAAACACAGTTGAAGCGCATTAATTAGCAATCTATCCGTCAAATCTCAATACACAGAAGACCGTACGAACTCACAAGAATGCGGCAACGCGCCGCACCGCCGGAATTAAGCGCAATCAGATTTTCTTCAAAGCCTGAATTGCCGCTTTCAGGCTCTGGCGACTTTCGAAAAAGTCCGCCCATGGGTCCTTACCCTTCAGTTTTGCCTGATAATTGCCAAGGTTGAAATCAGATGGATCAAGGCTCTCTTTCACTTCGGACCACGCCAGGGGTTTCGAAAACGACGCCTTCTCACGGCGTCGCACCGAATACGGAGCCACCACCGTCTGTCCGAACCCGTTCCGGAAAGGGTCGAGATAGACCCGATCGCCGCGAGCCCTGATGGAATGTTCTACGGTGAGTTCATCGGGCTTGGAGTGTGCGACCTTGGTCGAAAACGCCTCGGCAAACGCGAGGACTTCATCCGCATCCGGGCCGGGACGAATTGGCAGAAAAATATGAATTCCGCGGCTACCTGAAGTCTTCGCGTAGGAGGCCAGCTTCAACACATCCAGAATTTCTTTGATGTAGCGCGCCGCCTTCGCCGCGTCTGAAAACTTCCCCGATGCTGGATCGAGATCGAAGCAGACCCAGTCCGGCTTACGCTGAGAACCCGCACGGCTGCCCATCACGTGAACCGGAATGCAGCCGAGGTTCACCAATGCAAGCTGAGTGATAAGAGAACCGCCAACAAGGTAATTCGTGGATTCCTTCGAGCCCCCGGCGTGCTGAATATTTATTGTGGGAGTGTCCGTCGGCATGCTCTTGGGCTTTTCTTTCTGGTAAAAACACTGGCCGCCCATGCCGTCGGGACAACGCTCCAGCGTTAGCATGCGTTCTTTTACATATGGTTGAAGCTTCGAGAAAATTGCCGCGTAATATTCCGCGAGATTTAGCTTGGTGTAGCCTTCTTTCGGCCAGAAAACCTTGTTCGGATTCGAAATTGTGATCGGAAGCTTGCTCGCAGTCTGCCTATCCCTGGCTTTCAGCTTGGACATTTCAGTAAACCTCCGGCACGGAAACTTCGCGCGGCCTCTTGTCGTCGCGCAAACCGAGGTAAACCGGTTGACGAAGCTTGCTGTCCTCAGTGATCTCTTGATAGGAAATCTGGGCAACCAGTTTCGGCTCGACGAACGTCACTCCCTTCGCCCGTGGCGGATTGACGAAGCTCGGTTTCGCGCGGACCAGTGGCCGCAGATTCTTATAAAGCTCGCTCAGCGTCTCTTCATTGAATCCAGTACCAACTTTCCCCACGTAGTGAAGGTTTCCATCCACATAAGCACCTAACAACAACGCCCCAAAATATTTGCGGGCCCCGGCAGGCTCCGTGAATCCGCCGATTACGAATTCATCTTCCTGATGAACTTTTACCTTAAGCCAAAACGCCGAGCGCGATTCCACATAATGAGACTCCAAATCTTTGGCGACGATGCCTTCGTACCCTTTCTTCCGCGCCATCTTGTAAGCTTGCAGCCCGTTCGCAGCTAACCGGTGTGAGGGCCGCAGAATTCTCTGCGACGCGATAACCTTTTCCAATGCCGACCGGCGCGCGGAAAGCGGCTCGCGCCGTAAATCCTTGCCATCACAGTAAAGACAGTCGAATACGGAGTAAATCGCTTCATCCGACTTCTGCTGCAGCAGCTGAAAACGCGAAATGCCTTTGCGGTCGAGTACAATGGCCTCCCCGTCGAGTAGAAGCGTGCTGGCCTTGAGACCTCTCACTGCGTCCGCAATTTGCGAATAACGCGCCGTCCGATCGATATCGTTGCGCGACATCAAACTAACCTTGTTGCCTTCTTTGTAAGCGAGCAGGCGGTAGCCGTCGTATTTTTCTTCGTACACCCAGCCTTTTCTGTCAAAAGGTTCACGCACGAGCGTCGCCAGCATGGGATAGACGCGGAATGGGACGGTATTTTTCAATGTGCTGGCTTGCGCTGGTGCGATGGATTTTTATTTCGAGGCTCGCCCCGCGCTCGGTCGCGATGGCGCCATACTTTTTTTCCCAGAGGCGGGCTTTTTGGATCTAACTGCCGGTTTGGCGGCCGCCGCACGGACTGGCTCGCCCGCCGGATCGCCGGTCGCAGCCTTCTCCACATTTCCGCCACCAGATCGTGCGATGTCAGCCAAAAGCTTATTGCTCGCCACTGAACGCGCCTTTTCAGCTGCAATGTCCTCGGTGGAAGCGAACTCATCGCGATGCTTGATCAATAGCCACGATTTGCCGGGATCGGCACTGGAGTCTTGCCACGCCGATTTCCCGTAGCCACGGGTTCGCACCAGTACCCAGGAACCTCTTAGCTTCTTGCCCATGAGTGTGAATTTCAAATCGCCCCTGGCCAGTGCCGCATCCACATCCGGCGATTCCGGAATCCACGTCCCCTGATCCCAGACCATCACTGTCCCTCCGCCGTACTCGCCTTCCGGAATTACACCCTCGAAGCTCGCATAGTCGAGCGGATGATCCTCCACGTGCATGGCCAGACGTTTCACTGATGGATCGAGCGAAGGCCCCTTCGGCACCGCCCACGAAAGCAGCACGCCTTTCCACTCCAGCCGGAAATCGTAATGCAGCGAGGTTGCTCGATGCTTTTGAACAACGTAAATCAGGTTGTTGTGCGGTTTCTTAGCTTTAGAATCCTTGCCGGCAGGTTCGGATGTCACATTGAAACGTCGCTTCTTGGTGTATTCCTTCAGCGTCATTGGTCAATCCTCGCACCCGCACAAGCGGCGGTGTCTGAACCCGATCTAATTGCGATTTTAACTTCGTATAAATCGATCGGCGAGAGTTTCTCACGTGAGCTTACCCATATCACGTTCCGAGTTCTTTGCCCAATCACCGGGCCGTTGCTATCTAAACTCTATAAACGACTCCTTAAATGCAGATCAGCATGAGTCATCAGTTATCGGCGGGTCTATAGGGCCATTGCTGTAGTTGCCGGATTTCGCTCAATCGATACACAGGAACTCGGTAACCCGATTCCTGCGAGTGCACACCACTCAAAGATTTGCCATTATTCCCGAGCGCTCGGACCAGCGACTGATTTTCCCGACATATTTCATAATCGATTCCGACTTTTGCGTTTTGGACCAGCCGAGCTCTGCCGCCAGCAGCTCCGCAACAGCCGGTGCTGCGCGGATTGCGCCTCGCCAACCATAAATTTCCAGTCCGAGCCGTCGAGCCAGCACGTCGTCGATGGTGGCTGCCAATTCTTGGCGCGCCGCGAATATAACTTCCGCGCGAATCGCCGGCGATCCGTTCGCGAGAGGTTCAGCAAGGCCAGGCTGCCCTTCTGTCAGCTCGATAACTAACGGAGCGTCGGTGCCGTATTTTTCAGCAAGCCGCCGCGCCGTCGGTTTCGCAATTCCGAATTGATTTACCAAACTTCGCCAATAATCTATCGTGTAGTTACTGGAACCACATAAAGGATGCTGCGAGGTCGAGCATTCCCCAGTGTTGCCTTCGAGATATTTCTGTACTTCGTCTAAGGTATCTTCGGCCATGGCTCGGTACGTGGTCCATTTGCCGCCCATGATGCTAAGAAGGCCTGTAGCTGAATCCATTTCAACTATGTGATCACGCGCTAGATTCTTGGTATCAGCACATTTACTTGCCGGCTTACTCGAATCGACCAATGGGCGCAACCCGGCGGTTGCGCTTACAATTTGATCTGCGCGTACGGGCCGCGCAAGATATTTGTTAAGGTGGCGCAATACGTATTCGACCTCCGCCTTCGTAACGCTGAGCTCATCTTCCAGCTTCGCCTCGTCGTCCGTGGTACCCACCAGTAACCGGCCTTGCCACGGAATGGCGAAAAGCACCCGGCCATCTTCCGTTTTTGGAATCAGCAGCGCTTGTTCACTGGACAGAATTTCGATAGGAAGCAAAATGTGAATGCCTCTGCTGAGGCGCATGCGCGGCGGAGCCCCAGGGTTGGCCATTCGTCGCAGCACATCTGCATACGGCCCAGTTGCATTGATAAATGCGCGCGCGCATACCGCGAACCGACGGCCTGTAAATTCGTCGTGCACTTCCGCCGCTTCAATTTTGCCGGTCTTATCTTTTTCAAACGCGGTCACCCGGGCGTAATTCAGCGTTTCGCCGCCGGCCCCCGCGAATGTTTTTACCAGCGCGATGTTGTAGCGCGCGTCGTCAAATTGTCCGTCGGTGTAAATCATGCTGCCCACGATGCCATCAACCGCTACAGCGGGCATCATTCGCAGGGTTTCGTGCCGGGAAGCGAAATGGCTGGCCGCCAGGCTGGCGCGGCCAGCGATCCATTCGTACAGTTTCAAACAAATCCCGTAATAAGCGGCTTCGAACCAACTGTACGCCGGCGTGACGAACTGCCGAGGGCCAGCAAGAAACGGTGCATTCCTCAGCATGTGAACGCGCTCGTGGAGAGCTCGTTTCAGCACGCGATATTCCTGGAGGTTGAACCGGCGGATTGCTTCTTCGAGGTAGCGCACGCCCCCGTGCGCCATTTTTGTGGACGCGCTAGATGTGCCGGAGGCGAAATCGGCGGCTTCGAGTTGAACGGTTTTAAATCCGCGAAGTTGAGAATCGAGCGCGCAGCCTGAACCGGTCGCCCCGCCACCGATTACGCAGACATCGAAAGATTGCCCCGCGATACTTTGCAGCGCTGCGGCACGGGACTTCATCCGCCTGCTCGATTCCTGCGAAAGATCATAATGAGGAGGCAGACAGCTTGAATCGACAAAGCGTCCGTAATCCTACGTGAGCGCTTCTTGTACCGCCGCTTGCAGCTTTTTCAAGCTCGCCGCCAAATCGGCGCCCAGATGTACCCGCAGCGCGCGCCGATCGCGGTCCGCCAGCACCTGAAAATCTCCGCGGGCCTGTGCCGCCTTCACGATGCCGAAAGTATACTTCTGTCCGGGCACAGGTAAGTCGGAAGCGTCGTCGCAAGTGATTTGCAGGAACACACCCGAATTCGGCCCACCTTTATAAGCCTGCCCGGTTGAATGCAGGAACCTTGGGCCAAAACCGAGGCAGGTGGCAACGCGCTTCTTGTCGCGCACTGAAAGTCGAACCGTCTGAAGCTGTTTTTGATGATCGTCATTTCGTTCGATGTACGCCAACAGCCCGAAATAATCATTGGCCTTGATTCGGTTCAGGTGAGCGCGCAGGAAACCCACAAGCGTTCCGCCGTCTGTCACGGACTGCTTTAAAGCTGTGGCATTCTTCTCATCGGTATAAAGCTTAATTCCTTGCTCCTCAAAAAAAGCCGATTCCGGAGGCAGTGAACCGGTCTTCTCATACTGGTCGGTCAGTTTCCGCGTCTCGATCTTGCTGGCTTCGACGTCTGGCTGATTAAACGCATTAATCCCGATAATCGATCCCGCCACGGCGGTGGCAATCTCCCAGCGGAAGAATTCCTGGCCCAGGTCATAGTTATCGCGCAGCACGATTCGCACCACGGGCTGCCCCGCTTTTTCCAGCGCCTTTATAGCTGCGTCCTGTTTGATATCGTCCTCACCAGCCACGCTCAGATAAGTGAACAGGCGATCCTTACCGTAAACGTCGGGCGCGCCGATTTCTTCGCGGTCGACGGGAATCAAGCCTTTCCCTTCTTTGCCAGTTGACTCGGCTAGAAGCTGCTCGAGCCAAGCGCCGAGATCGGAAATTCCAGGCGAAGTGAAAATCGTTACTTTGTCGCGGCCGTGTTTCTGCGCGGTTCCCAAAATTGTACCGAGAATAGCGCCGGGGTTTTGGTCTGCGGGAACCGTCGAAGCGCACGCGTCCACCATTTCCTCCACGCGATCGAGAAACTTCGGCACATCCACGCCTTGAATGGCCGCGGGGATCATGCCGAAATTCGAAAGCGCGGAATATCGCCCGCCAATGCTGGGCACCCCGAAAAATATATGCCGGAATCCGTCGGACTCGGCGACCTTCTGCATTTGCGAACCGGGATCGGTAATAGCAATGAAGCGTTTCCCGGCTCCCGCAGCTCCTACAGTCTGTTTCACACGCTCGTAAAAATATTGTTTGAAGATATTAGGTTCCAGCGTGCTCCCGGATTTGCTGGCAACGATGAAAATGGTCTTCGCCAGGTCGATATTCTTTTCGATTCTGCGAATTTGCGCCGGGTCGGTAGAGTCCAAAACGTGAAATTGCGGATGCCCCTGAATACTTCCGTAAGTCTTTTCAAACACCTCAACGCAAAGGCTGGACCCGCCCATTCCCAGAAGCACGGCGTGTTCAAACCCAGCCTGCTGAATTTCGTCCGCTATTTTCTTGAATTGCGCTTGTTGCGAAACTTGATCGTCGGTGATCGTCAGCCAACCAAGCCATTTGCCTTCGTCCTGGTTGGTCCAGAGCGAGGCATCCCGCGCCCAGAGGCGCTTTACTTTCTGACCTGATTTCCAGTCTTCAACGTTTTTTTTTACTTCTTGATTCAGGTCCTCAGGCAATTGAGAGGTCTGCCTGTTTTTGAGCGGAGCTTCCGACGATGCTGACTGGGATGTGCGTTTCTCCACCGCGCCCAGCAGCTTGTCGAATGCGTCGGCGAATTGCTTCACTCCGTCAGCCGTGAGTTTGTCGGTAGCTTCTTTCATCGAAATTCCCGCTCGTTCCAAGCCTTCCATCACGTCCTTGGCTCCCTGAATATTTTCTTCCAGGCTGGCGCGAGGCTTGCCGTGATCGCGAAATGCATCTAAGGTCGCGGGTGGAATTGTGTCAACGGTGTCCGGGCCGATCAGTTCTTCCACATAATAAACGTCACTATATGCTGGATTTTTTGTGCTGGTGCTGGCCCACAGGACGCGTTGGGTCTGAGCGCCTTTCGCAGCGAGTGCCTGCCAGCGCGGGCCGCTGAAAATCTCCTTGTAGCGCTGGTACGTCAGCTTGCCGTTGGCGATCGCCACCTTGCCCTTTAGATTGCGTAGAACAGCCTGCTCCCCCGCGTTGGCGGTTTTCTTGATCTTGTCGTCGATTTCCCCATCGATCAACGTGTCGATACGACTTATGAAGAAACTGGCCACACTGGCCATACGGCTAAGATCGCCGCCGCCCTTCGCGTACTGTTCAAGGCCCGCGAGGTAGGCTTCGGCAACTCGGACATACACATCGAAGGCAAACAGCAATGTCACGTTGATATTGATACCTTCGCTGAGGAGCTGCTGGTACGCCGGAATTCCTTCGGGGGTTCCCGGCACTTTGATCATCACATTTTCGCGTCCCACTCTTTTCCACAACCGACGGGCTTCCGCCAGAGTTTCTTGGGTCTTGTGTGCGAGATACGGCGAAACCTCTAGGCTCACATAACCGTCACGCTTCTTGGTTTGCTCGTAGACCGAGCGCAGAGTGTCTGCGGCGTCCTGAATATCCTTAATAGCTAGCTCTTCGTAGCGTCCATTGGCGTCAAGGTCCTTGCGCTTTTCAAGTTCCTTCAAGGTTTGCTCGTAGTCCGTGCTGCCGGTAATGGCCTTCTCGAATATAGAAGGATTGGAAGTCATGCCGCGCAGACCGTCTTCCTGGATCAAACGCTTCAGTTCACCGGTGGTCAAAAGATCGCGCCGGATATAATCGAGCCAAACCGCTTGGCCAAATTTCGCCAGCGACTTAAGCGGATTTTCAGCAGACTTCCCTGAAGTCGTTGCAGTCGTGGGTTTTGCTGTCGTACTCATTAAGATCTCCTCTTAAATCAAAATTGTAAGTTCTGCGAAAGGCTTGAGGCTGGCTGGCCTGTGACACAGGCGGGTTGCGGCTTCACGTTAGAAACTATCGCGCTGCGATGCAATATGGCATTCAAGCGAATTTCGCCCTTCCTGAATTTTAATTCTAACTCACAATCACCAGAGAAGCGCGTAAAACGAGAATTAATCTGCGTGACAGATGTTAGGGAAGAACTGTTCTAATCCCGAATCGACACCACGCACTTAGATGCGCGAGGTTGACACTTCGGGGCAGGCTAATTAGCATCGCAACCACAGGCAGCCGGAGGAGTTATGGACACCTCGAAATTGTATACGCCACGAGAAGCAGCCCGAGTGCTGGGTATTAGCTATCCCACTTTGAAACAATGGATATACAAAAAGCAAATCGGCACGGTGCAAACAGCGGGAGGGCATCACCGCATACCCGAAAAAGAGATCGACAAGTTTTTGTATCGCAAGAACGAGCATGCGCCGGTCGCGGAGCGCAGAAATAATTTTCGGCGGATTAGCGGGCGCAATCAGCTTGTGGGCCGTGTAATGGATGTGAAAACCAGCGGGCTTATGGCCCAGGTAACGCTTTCCATCGGAGGGCAGCATATCACCTCCATTATTACCGCCGATGCAGCGCATGAAATGCGTCTGAAGAAAGGCCAGACAGTCGCTGCGCTGATTAAATCAACAGAGGTTATGATCATTCGGATGTAAGCTGCCCGCAACGTTCGCGGACAACACTCCGGAGGTTCCCCCCTTCAGCTGGGGTTTTCGCTCCGCGCAGCCCAGATGCCAATGATGCGGGGCTAGCAACTAAATGGTCGGCCCAGCGTCCTGACGCGGCTTCCATCCATACTTGCGGAAAAGTCGAAGCGGACGCAACGCGATATACAGCGGAACCAGCGCGGGCGGCAAACGCACCATTTCCCAATCCTCTTCCGCTGGGAGGATCGCGAGACGCGATGCATAGCGCCAGCCGTCGAAAAATCCAGCGACCATGCGTCGGCGTAGATTAAATCGCGCGGTCGCGTTCAGTGACTGAGGGTCGCGACTGATCAATCTCTGCAAAATGCTCGTGGCAACTTCGTCGGCAACGCCGTCGGCCCGTATCCACGTAAGAATTTCGCGAGGCAACGGAGTGTCCAGCATCTGGTGCGCCAGGGCCAGGCCGACATTGACAATGCGACTGGCGTTAAGCGATTGCGCTACGCGCATCGAACGACCCCAATCAACCATTAAAGGTGATTGAACGAGCTCGGAGACATCCGCGATCCAGGAAATTCGATCCCAAAAGTGCTTCGAACCGTGAATGCAAAGCATCGGCAGCAAATCCTCGGCTGGAAATGTGCCGACGTCGCGATCCCCCAGGCGCACAGGCTTAAGCCTGCGTATAAAATAGTCGAGGTCGGGTTTTAGGGGAGAATGTCGCAATGTGACTTCGGTATGCAGCTCCACCAAGGTTCGTTGCGTTTCATTGATGTAGCCGTACTCCGCCGGGACCAAGGATGCATTCGCTCCTCGCGAATGAACCCAATCGAATTTAGCTTTGTATCCAAGCGTCAAAATAATCTCGTGCGCTTTTGGCAAGTCGCGCTGGCGCACGATTAAGTCGAGATCTTCAAATCGACGCAGACTGACGTTTTGATAAACCTGCACTGCGAGGATCGGACCTTTATAAGGAATTACGGAAACTTTGTGAACCTGAAAAGCGTCCAGAATCTTGATGAGCTGCCCAGTTAAATAAAGGCTGCGAGCGGTATTGGCGCGGACTGCCTTGGTTAGGCGTTCTTTAACCGGAGGTGGCGGAACGTAAGGAACGAGCCCAGCCAGGCTTCTGTGAAGCAGAGGCGTGATTGAATGCTCTTCGGCTGCGCGAAGGATATAGTCCCAATCAAGCGGTTGGGACAGTATTTCGCGAATTCTTCGCGCGCCTTCGCTCGTTATGCGAGTGCAAGCGCAACCGACCAGCAATTGTTTTTCGAGGCATGCAGAAGCTTCTTTGTCGGCCGTCATTCAATTCCCAAGACTATCGGGCTAGAGAATTCTACGCCAGATGAATCGGTCGCCTGGGAATATTAAGTTCTCGTACTAAGCGCGAAAAGTCGCAACCTGCGAAATCAAGCAGCGACCGGAGCGAAAAACCGTGGACTTTTCATTTCCACGCGTGCGCCTATTTTTAATAAGCGCTTTTGAAAGTATCCGACGTCGAGGCCCGCCCCCGCGCAAACCATTTCAAAGTCGGCATTGCTTTCAAAGAGAAACTTCTGCGCTTCTCTGCGCGCTCGCAGCGTGCCGTCGCGCCAGTCCTCTACTGCGTTTATTAGCACCGCGGTCCACAGGCGGCGCTCTGAAATCGATTCCTCTGTCGTCGCGCTCGCATCAATGTAGTTCTCATTTGCCATGCTTGCCTTGATTAGTCCTCTGTACGGTTATTTGCGTCCCAGCTGAAATCATTAGTAGCAGCTAAGACGCCAATCAGCTGAGCAAGAGGCACTTTGACGTACTACTCGCAAGCAATAGCAGGGAATGAGTTTCCTAAGTGGAGTTGAGGATGGGAGAACGAAAATTATAACGGTTTACTACGATGAAGTGTTTCGGAGGGGATCACGTGTGCTCGAAAGGCACATTGCGCACTTGCTGCTAGGGCTACGACAGAAAGAAATAGATGCAGTAACTAGGAGCGTGGAAAATAGAAAATCGCAATTAGTGAATCACTTCGGCAGCAAGAATTTCTCGCAATTTCGACGCCAGGGCCGCGACCGTAAATGGTTTCTGCAATAGCGCAGCATTGGTATCCAGGATGCCATTGTGAACTACGGCCTGGTCGGCATAACCGGACATAAACAGGATTTTTATGCCCGGGCGGATAGTCTTTATTCGTTCAGCCAGTTCACGGCCGCTGATGCCCGGCATTATCACGTCTGTCATCAACAGATGTATATCTCCGGCATGCAGTGCGGCGAGTTCCAAGGCCGTATAGCCATTTTCCGCTTCGATTACCGAATAGCCGGTCATTTCGAGATATTCGCGGGCGAGTTCGCGCACGCCTTTCTCGTCTTCCACTAAGAGCACCGTTTCTGATCCGCGCGGGACCGTTCGCGCAAGCGGTTCCAAGTCACGCGGCTGACGAGATTTTTCATCTTCGATGCGCGGCAAGTAAACTTTAAAGCTCGTCCCGCGTCCCGGTTCGCTGTAGACCCACACATATCCGCCGCTCTGTTTCACAATCCCGTAAACGGTCGCGAGGCCTAGCCCGGTTCCCTTCCCTTTTTCCTTTGTGGTGAAGAACGGCTCAAAAATGTGAGCCTGCGTTTCCGCATCCATGCCGCATCCGTTGTCAGTGACCGCGAGCATCACGTACTTGCCGGGAGCGAGCACGGCTGGAGGATGAGAGCAGGGTGCATCGAGTTCGACGTTAGCTGTTTCTATGGTTAAGCGGCCGCCGTTGGGCATGGCGTCGCGTGCGTTGACCGCCAGATTCAGTATTACTTGCTCGATCTGACTACGATCGGCTTTAACCAGGCCGAGGTCGGCCGCGCCGGAAGTGTCCAGCTGAACATCTTCTCCTATTAGCCGCCTCAGGATCTTTTCCATTTCAGCGACGACACTTTGGATATTCAAAATCTTTGGCGCCAGCATTTGTTTACGACTGAAAGCCAGCAATTGCCGTGTGAGCGACGTGGCACGCTGTGATGCCGTTTGGATTTGTTCAGCGTTCCGACGAAGCGGATCGTTTTCAGCCAAACGTTCGGCTAACAGATCGGCATAGCCTTGTATGACCATCAACAGATTATTGAAATCGTGGGCAATCCCGCCGGCCAGTCGTCCGACAGCTTCCATTTTCTGCGCCTGACGAAGTTGTTCTTCGAGTTGCCGCCGATCGGTGATGTCGAGCGCCATGCAGATCGCGCCTTGCAATTCGCCTTCTGCCGTGCGCAATGGCTCAACGTGACATGTATAAGAACCACCCTTCCATTCGACGTGAAACGTTACAGCTTCACCGGCAACCGCGCGCCTGTGCGCGGCAATTGGCAGAAAGGATTGATCCGCGGTTTCAAAATATTCGGGCAAGGACAGACCGACGATCTGATTGGGCTTGAGTCTGAGGCGCGCCAATCCAGCGCCCAGTGCCGATGTAAAGCGAAGATCTTTGTCAATTGTCCAAAGCACGGCTGGCAATTGCCCAACCAACAGCCTAAGTCTTGCTTCGCTCTCACGGATTTTTTCTTCAGCGCGTTTCCGCTCGATGGCCAGAGCGATCTGGCCGCCGACTGAGATCACAAATTCCAGGTCGCGCCCGGTGTAGGCGGCTTCATTCTCATAGTGTTGGACAACCAGAACGCCGATAGTGGCGGCGGGCGTGCGTAACGGCGCGCCCAGCCATGAGGGCGACGGCGTGCCCACCAACTCGACTTCACCTTGTGCGGCCAAGCGATCGAAAACCTGCTGAGGTATCAGCATCGCGCGCCCGGTTCGGTACACATAAGCGGTGCAGCTTCGTCCTACCTGCTGCGGAGGTGGCGCTTCGTCGAACTGATCCACGAAGAAGGGGAAGTGAAACATCCCCGAGGAAGGTTCGTATAGCGCGACGAAACAATTCTCGGCATAAACTACCTTCTTGAGCGCCTGATGAACCAGGTAAAGCAAATCGTCCAGATTATCCGTGACGTTGACTGCATGAATGATTTCAAAAGTCACTTGCCGTTCGAGTTCGGCCCGCTTCCGGTCGGTGATGTCTTCCATCGTTCCTTCGTATGCCACTACCTGACCGTTCGCGTCGCGCACCACCCTGGCGTTCTCGGAAATCCAGACGCGCGCGCCGTCTTTGCGGCGCAGCTGGTATTCAAAACCCTGGACCGCACCTCGCTCGGTCATCTGCTTCTTGAACTCCACCCGGGCTTGCGGATCCGCATACAGATCCTGGCTCATGTCCCGGATGCTAAGAATCATTTCCGCGGGCGAGGAGTAGCCGCACGTCCGTGCGAGCGCTGGATTCACACTGAGCAGTTGCCCTTCCACGGTTGCGCGAAAAATTCCTTCCACTGCGTTCTCAAAGAGCTGGGTGAATCGTTCTTCAGCTTGCCGTTGCGCGCGTTCCGCTTCGCGCCGCTCGGTGACGTCTTCATATATCGCAAAGCATCCGATTGGCTTGTTATTCACTACCAACGGAACACCTGTGATTTGCACTTCTACCAACGATCCGTCACGTCGGCAACGCTGCGTGTTGGCGCGAATCACTTCGCCGCCGCAAGTGCGGGTGCTGAATTCCTGGGCCTGCTTCACCAGTTCGCCGGGCGCCAACAGCGAATCCAGATCTTGCCCAACAATGTCGCAGTCCTTGAATTGGAACAGCGTCTCAAACGCGGGATTGCACATCTGAATCCGGCGGTTACAGTCCAGCGCGACCATTGCATTGGGATTGCTGGAAAAGAGAAGCTGGAAGCTTAAGTCCGACACCAATGACGCTCCCTGTACTCGGTCTGGCTGGCGCGTCTTCGCCGATTTCCCGCGAGCTGCGGGATTCAGCAGACTTTCGACGGTATCGGGAAACGTAGCAATCTTGCTTGGCATGAAATAGTTGAAACACAACCTCAAACTGTGAGTTAACCCCACTAACGTTATAGATTCCGCATCTGCGCGTCACAATGGTACGTTCGTACCAAAGTTACACATTCCGCTACACTTAGAACACGCACTAAGTCACTCTAGCGTTGGGTTTTGAAGGCAAACTGGCCGCAGCGAGCAAAGCTCGTACGGCGGTACACAAACTACTCCCATTGCCGCGGCAGGCCCAGCATCGAATGCTCTCGTTCTACATGTACGCCTTGTCGATGATGCTCGGCCGATTTCGCGTTGGCTTCGGTGCCTGTGACGGAATGCGACTCGTCCCAGACTTTATGAGAGAGTTTCGATGCTAGCTGAAATGTCGCGCCGCGACTCGTTCCTCAGAACAAGAAGGCGGCATTACATTTCCATCGAGGACCTTTATTTTTTCGGCCTGGATTCGGGTGGGACCATATTAGAGGCACGGTAGTACGCGACGAGCAAACCATAATGCTCGCCCATATGCTCGATGTAGCCGATCCAATCGGCGAGGTTCTTGGTCACTCCGGCATCGCCTTGTTTTTCGGCTAAGGCGGCGCCATCTTCGACTGATTTTTTCAAGTAGGCCACGACGTCCGCCTTGGTTTTGTATTGACTCACTGGCGGATCGTTCGCCGCAACGCCGACTTTAGAGCCGGCCATGCGATTGATCATGTCGTAATTCGACCCCGCGATATGCAAAACAACCTGCTGGAACGTGCGGACTTCCGGAGTCAGCTTGTAACTGTATTTATACTCGGGCCAATCCTGCGCCATTGTTACCAGCCGCCCGCCGACGTCGTTCCAGTTTAAGAGAACGGCCTTTGCCGGAGTGGGTGGGGTTTTTGATTGGCCGTCCTGGCCCTTGGCGATTCCAACGGACGCGAACAGGATCAGCGCTGCTAGCACAGACGTCGAACGGGCCCAATTCTTCATGAGTAGTCTCCTTGGTGGATTGCCCTCGCTGTGCGCTCCAGAGCCGGGGGTAAGCCTACCGACTTTCCGCAATCAAGTCCAGGGCATTGCCTATAACGACCCACGGTTCACGAACTGACGGACTGCGGGATCATCGCCGACTATTTTCGCAACGAACACGTAAACGAATCCAGTCAGTAGCCCACTCAAGGTACGGTTGACGGCAGATTTAGATCCAGCTCGTAGTGGGCTCTTGCGTGGCCCCGGAACAGGGAGTCGTTGACAACGAAAACACATGTCGGCCGCTGACTTGGGTCAAGGCGAGTCTAAGACCTTCCCTAGGCCCCCGTATTCTTGGACGTTGGTACTCAGCTTCGGTAATATGTAGACCAGCCCTTATAAGGACTCCTACGTTTATGGCGCAAGAGAACAAGGTGCAAAGCTCCATAGCTAATCCTGCGGATAACCTCCAATCGGACTTCGAGCAGATTGTTCACGGTGAGCATTCCGACCCTTTTAATGTACTGGGCCCTCACTGGATTGAAAGCGGCAGCGATCGTTCGCTGACAATTAGGCTCTTCCGTCCGAACGCCGTAGAAATGAGCATAGTTTGGAACAAGCAAAATGAAACCCATGTCGCCAAGCGCGTTCATTCCGACGGCATCTTCGAGGCAACGTTTCCTGCATCGAACGTCACTGTCGCGAAGGCGGGTGAAGCAATTTCTCCTGACGCCTATCGCCTTCGGATGAAATTCGCCGACGGAAATGTGTTCGAGACGCTTGATCCTTACGCTTTTCCACCGGTGCTAACCGAATACGATCTGTATCTCTTCGGCGAAGGCACGCATTACCAGAAATACGAAAAAATCGGCGCGCATGTGCGCGAAGTGGCGGGCGTTCGCGGCGTCCATTTCGGCGTCTGGGCGCCTAACGCGAAGCGCGTAAGCGTGGTGGGCAACTTCAATTTCTGGGATGGACGCATTCATCCCATGCGTCATCGCGGCGAAAGCGGCATCTGGGAAATTTTTATCCCAGCTCTCGACGAAGGTGAGATCTACAAATTCGAGATTCTTTCGCGCTTCGATAATCAGGTTGGTTTAAAAGCCGATCCCTATGCCTTCGCTGGCGAATTGCGTCCAAAAACGGCATCGGTTGTCCGCACGATCGATGGCTACCACTGGAAAGATTCGGCCTGGATGGAAGCCCGCCCTCAGCGAGACTGGCAGCACTCGCCCTTGACGGTATACGAATTACATGCGGGCTCGTGGCGGCGCAAGGTCGAAGAAAATAATCGCTGGCTGACCTACCGCGAGCTCGCCGAAGAATTAATTCCTTACATTAAGCAGCTGGGCTTTACGCACGTTGAATTGCTCCCAATCATGGAACACCCATTGGACGCTTCGTGGGGCTATCAGACGGGCGGCTATTTCGCGGTGACCAGCCGCTTCGGCACTCCGGCTGACTTCATGTATTTCGTGGACTGCTGCCACGTGGAAGGTATCGGCGTGATCTTGGACTGGACGCCCGCGCATTTTCCGCGCGACGCTCACGGCCTCGGTTTCTTCGACGGCACGCATCTCTACGAGCACGCCGACCCTCGTCGTGGCGCCCATCCCGACTGGGGCACGTTGGTTTTCAATTACGGGCGCAACGAAGTGCAGAATTTTTTGCTTTCCAATGCGCTTTTCTGGCTTGACAAATATCACCTGGACGGCCTGCGCGTGGACGCCGTCGCTTCCATGCTTTACCTCGACTATTCGCGCAAGCCCGGCGAGTGGATTCCCAATCCGTTTGGCGGACGCGAGAATCTGGAGGCAATCGCATTCCTCAAACGCTTAAACGAAGTCCTGCACAGCAGGCATCCCGGGGCGCTGATCATTGCCGAAGAATCGACCTCATGGCCGGCGGTTTCGCGCCCAACGTACGTAGGGGGATTGGGATTCGATTTGAAATGGAATATGGGCTGGATGAATGACACGCTGCGTTATTTCGCCTTGGATCCGCTCTATCGGCAATATCATCACAATGAACTCACGTTTTCGATGATTTACGCGTTCCAGGAAAATTTCGTTCTGCCCCTCTCACACGATGAAGTCGTACACGGAAAACGTACGTTGCTGGAAAAGATGCCGGGCGATGAGTGGCAGAAGTTCGCGAATCTCAGGTTGCTGCTGAGCTATATGTACGCTCATCCCGGCAAAAAGCTTTTATTCATGGGCAGCGAGCTGGCTCAACGCGATGAATTTTGGGAAGAAAGCACGGTCGATTGGTCACTTGAACACTCCGCCCCGCACCGGGGAGTGCAGCGGCTGCTGACCGATCTGAATCGCGTGCACTCGACCGAGCGGCCTTTCTTCGAAGTGGATTTCGAATGGGCAGGTTTCGAATGGATCGATGCAAATGATTCCGCCAACAGCATTATTTCCTTCATCCGGCGGGCTCGGAACTCGGAAGACTACGCTGTGGTCATTTGCAATTTCACGCCGGTTTTACGGCATGATTATCGCGTCGGCGTTCCGGGAGCAGGTTACTACCGGGAGATCCTCAATTCCGATTCCTCATACTATCAGGGCAGTGACGCTGGAAATGCCGGCGGCGTTCGCGCCGAGCCTATTCCCTGGAATGGACGCCCCTGGTCGATCAAGCTGCTTGTGCCGCCTCTTGCGGTCGTGTATTTGAAGCCTCAGCGCGACTAAGCGACGCGCGCTCACTATTGAACAAGCACAGCAGCTCCCGCAACCAATGCGAAATGCGGCGGTCCTGGATGAGAACCTGATTTTGGGTTCTGCGGGCGAGTTGTCCCTTCACGCCACATGTCACAAGGTTGCTGCCTCAGTATTTCACGGAACTTTCCGTTTGGCTTCTCCGTACATGAATGCAGGAAGAGCACGGGAGGCTTCCCACTATGCGAAACGGACTGCGGTCTCTTGGGGTGCTTTGTTTGCTGACAGCAATGGCGGCTGGCATTACGACGGCGGCCTTCGCTGCCCCGGCCGAGCGTTATCTTCACATCAAGGTTGACGATTCGTCGAAAGGTGAGAGTGTGAACGTTAATCTTCCGTTGTCCTTGGCGGAAACAATTCTGCCCACTATTAACAAAGGATCGCTGCGCAACGGGCGCGTTACGATCGACAACTCTGACATCAACGACATTGATGTTCGCGCGATCCTGAATGCCATTCGTACCACTTCCGACAACGAATTCGTAACGGTGAAGCAGAAGGATCAGGACGTGCGCGTCGCGAAATCGCATGGCAACCTTGTTGTGCATGTGCGGGATACGGGCAAAGAAGGACAGAACGTGGACGTCACCGTCCCAATGAAAGTCGTGGACGCACTGCTTTCCACTGCGAAGAACAACGAGCTCGACATTGCCGCAGCTATCCGCGCGCTCAGTGATGCGGGCAACGAGTTGTTGGTAACAGTTCAGGGCAACACGGAGCACGTGCGCATCTGGGTAGACTCACGCAATGCTGCAGAATAGTTCAACGGCTTTTGCGATTGGGACGAGGTGACGCATGATCTTTCTTGGGAAAATGGCACTTGGATTTGCCGCTGTTACGGCCGCAGCCGTCGGTCTGATTTGCAGCGAAGGAATGGTCGAAGTGAAAGTGTCCCAGAAACGGCCGGAAGCCCACAACGTTTATGTGATCGCTCCCGCACTGCTCGCTCCAATGGCAGTGCATTTTATTCCCAGTCGTAACTTTGGGCAAGCCTTCGCCGGATTGCGGCCGTGGATGCCGGCAATTCGCGCGGCACTCGATCAGTTACGCCAGACTGACGATGTCACATTGGTAGAGGTAACGGAGTCGGGACAACACGTGAAGGTGGCAAAGCGAGGCGGCTCCGTGGTGGCCGATATCGCCGACAATGATGAAACGGTGCATGTCTCAACGCCGCTGCGCGCCATTTGCAGCACGATCGAACAGATTGCCGCCGCGAGTGCCGATACTACGAACTAGCTCGCGACGCATTCCCGACTGACGGGCACAGCAAGGCCCCTTGCACAGCGCCCGTCAGGATCAGGGATTTTTCGCCGGAATCCAGTACACCTCTTGACGCAAGGACGTCTTGGCTAAACCCCGGCGCACTAATATCCCCATTCCCAGTTCGATCATTTGCGGATGACCGCACAGGTATCCCGTGGTGTCGGCCGGATCCAGCTGCCATTCGTCCGTGTACTTTCGGATCAGATCTTCCACGCGTCCTGTTTCGCCGCGCCACCCGGGATCTTCCCACGGTCGGCTGATGGTGGGAACGTATTTAAGCCAGGGCACTTCGCCGGCGATCCGCTCCAACTCCTCGCGATAACCACATTCGCGGGAGCGACTGGCACCTTGAATTACAAACAAACGAATCTCGCCGGGGAAACGATTCTCTTTCCAATCAGCATATAAGGTGCGGATGTACGAAACATACGGCGCGACCCCAGTGACGGTAGCCAGCAGCAAGTGATTGCGGTGCCCGGACGCCAAATCCAGCGTGAAGCGGCCCTTCGCGATTTTGCGCATCGACATCTCATCGCCTACCTGAAGCTTGTGCAGCAGGGGAGTTAATTCGCCATGCTCGACGAGTTCGAAGAAGATTTCGAGTTCCGCCTCGTAAGGCGAGGACACGATCGAGTAGGCTCGTTCGATTTTCTTATCCGCCGCCTCTACACCCAGCGTCGCATATTGCCCGGCGACAAACTGAAAATCGCCGCCCGGGTCCAGCTTGATTTTCCAAAGATCCGGAGCGAACTCCTCCCGGTGCGTAATACGCGCACGCAGGAATTTCTCCTCAGCTGACCTCATCCTTAACGGAGCTCCCAAGTTGACACACCTCAACACCCGACTAATGCAAAGCTCGACCAAAAAATAAGAGGCGCGCCGAACCTCCGGAGCGCCTCGAAACTTGCAGTTGTCTTCAGCCGCTACTGATGCTGTTGATCTTGCTGCCCCATCATCATAGGGTTAAACGGCTGCGGCGTTCCCTTAATTTTATCTTTACCATCATTAATTATTTTTGTGAGCTGCATCGACGCGTCTTTACCCTGAAATTTCACGAGCCCGTAGGGTCCCGCCTTATCCGCGATCCACACATCGCCTGAACCGTCCTTCATCTTGTAATGCTCGGCCGTAAATGTACCGGCCGGCGTCGTTACCGACTCACTGCCAAGATCATCGGCTTGGCTGCGAATATCGGTCGGCTGCTTTTGGCCTCTCGCCTTAGCCATCTGCGCCGGCATTTCCATAGGCGGTCTGTTCGCCATTTGCATGATCATCCGGGAAACGTAACTGTCCTGCCCGTCCACTACAGTCAAAGTTTTCGTCACTATTTCGCCCATTTGAGTATTGTCGACCGTGGTTTCGAACCAGTAGGCATCCTTGCCGTCCACCGTTTCCTTGCCAATGATCACCATCTCCATCACCATCTTGGTGCCACGCTGCGTGGTGACCTCATATTGTCCCCCCAATCCGACCACGGGATTCAGGATGCCGCGCATCGGCGGACGGTCATGCATCATGCCCAGCTGAGCGCTCGCACCAACCGCGCCGATTATCACAAGCAAGCACAAAACCGCGAAGCGACGAGCTATAGTCATGCAACCTCCTTAAACCCCAAACCGTGCAGCTGTTACCACTACAGGTCCCTGCCCTTGGTGTCTTCCATCTTCGAAAGATCGAACGTGGTCTGCAATTTCACTTTGCCAACCACACAGCTGAATTCCACCGATTTTTCAGCGGCCGGGATGTCGGGTTGGCCGTCGCTTCCCTGACGCGAAAAACTGAAAACAATTCCTTGCAGGATTTTCCCGTCCGGACTGCGGACAAACTCCACCTTCGCGGGACTGATCTTCTGTTTGCTTTTCTTACTCATCAGAGTCGCATCGCTCTGCAGCGTTTTTTCGTCAAGCGATTGGAAAGGCGTCATGTCCGGACCGCCGAGATAAAGTTGATAGGAATCGGGACTTTGCGCCAGCCGCTTTTCGGCCTCGTCTTCCTTGAGCTTGTTATCAAGGACGGAATTACGATAGCTCGCTTCGCGCAAGGTTCTGGACGAAATCCAACGGATAAAAAAGTTCGCTACTACGGGCTGCGCGCCGGGTTCCGCTTGATCTTGCTGGCCGGGCGTCGACCCCGGCTGACCTTGCGCTGCACCACTCTTTTGTTGCCCGGTTGATTTCAAATCGCCGCCAGCGGGGGGTTCTGATGTCGCAGTGGCTGGGCTGGCCGGTTTCCAACTTACATCGGTTTGAACAATTTTGACCCAGGGAGAGTCGCTGAATATTTTCTTAATGTCGTTCGCATCCCACTGCTGATAAGGCTTGGCCTTCCACGGTTCTCCTGACGCCCCTGCGAGAGCGACGAGTACAAAAAATCCGGCTGCGATTACCACAGCTTTTGCAGAAAAACGCCCGAGTCGCGAAATGTTCTCCTGGAGTTCCATTTGTGCCTCTCTTATTTATGTCTATAATGTAACGTGCAGAGCTCATCATCCGGAGCATATCAAAAACATCGAACCCGCTCCGGCAGTGAGCTCAGGGAAAATAGCAGAGTCGATGTGCAAAGAAAAGCCAACCGCAATTTTTATTTGTTCCGAAAGGCGGGAAGCTTCAATCGTCAGCACAAGCCGAATAAGTTGCTTAACGGCTTGCTCTCTTGGCAGCGAGAGGATTCTCAGCGACAGGTATGACATCCTCAGCCGTGCGGGAGCCGCCATACAGCCGTTCGACGCGGTATATAGGGCGCTCGCGAGACTCGAAGTGAGTGCGCATCAGAAGTTCGCCCACCAGCCCGACCGCGAGTAATTGAACTCCAAATAAACACAGCATCATGCCCAAAACCATCAACGGGCCGTGCTGCACAAAAATCGAAGCTTGCCACAGGATCTTTTCGAATAGCAGGACTGTCAGGATCGCCGCCCCAACGAAAATTCCTATCAAACCCGGCGGGCCAAAAAAATGCAGGGGCCGAGTCATGTAGCGCATCAGGAATCGTATTGTAATGATGTCAAAAAAAACGCGCACAGTGCGCGACATTCCATAGTGCGATTTGCCGCCGGGCCGAACGATATTCCGAATAGGAACTTCGACAATCTTGGCGCCGTTCCAAGCCGCGAGCGCCGGAATGAAGCGGTGCATTTCGCCGTAGAGTGGAACGTCCTTAATGGTTTCGCGGCGGTACACTTTGAAGGTCGTTCCGAAATCATGAATGTCCACCCCGGATAGCTTAGCCATCATCCAATTGGCCACACGTGACGGCAATCGCCGCAGCATAAAATTGTCGACGCGTTTTTGCCGCCATCCACTAACGATGTCGCTACCCGTCGAATTCAGAGCCTCAACCAACGTCGGAATGTCAGCAGGATCGTGCTGCAAGTCCCCGTCCATGGAAATCACCACGTCACCAGAGGCATAATCGAAACCGGCAGCCAGCGCTGTGGTCTGTCCATAGTTGCGTTTCAGCCGTAACACAGTTACGCGGGTATCTCCTTCAGCGATCTGCGCGAGTATCTGCGGAGTCGCATCGGAACTCTGATCGTCCACGTAAATGAATTCGACAGGTTCGTAGCGCCCCGTCATAATTTCGCTCAACTGGCTATGCAGCTCGCGGACGCTGTCTTGTTCGTCGTGGAATGGTACTACCACGGAATAACGCGGCGGTTTGATTGGCTGCTCCCGCATACTTTCAGTTTAACTCGCCATAATTGATCAAGCGAATGCCCAGTTTCGTAACTGTATCATGGACAAGGGGATCCATGAGCCCGGCCATCTCATCCTCGCGCTGGTGCTGAAGCCGGGACCCGGAGCGTTCGAGGTCAGCGTCGCAAACGCCGGGATGCAACATAATTTCCGTCGTTCCGTCCTCCAGAGCACTGATCACAAGACCTAGGGTCGCCGGACCTAGCTTGCCTGTCATTGCCAGACCCAAAAAGTAATCCGGCGACAGAAGCCCATACTTTTTAGCGATAGCTTGGAACTGCGAGGCAACAGCTCGCACCGCACCGGCCGCGACGATCTGGCCCGATGTTCCATGAGAGTCAATCCGGGTCGTCCCCCACGAATCTCGAAGATTCTCGATAGGCTTGCGCACGCGCCTGATTCCACACTCATTAGCTACTTTGGCCAACGCTTTCATCACCCGGGGGTGCGCGTGCGTGTGTTTATGCGTGTCGAGGTGCGTCAGAGCTATGCCCGCCGCGCGGATTTTTTCGATTTGAGCGCGCAGTTCAATTCCAATTTCGTCGACACGAATAATTCCGGCGCTCACCTTCGCCGCAAAGACCGCCAGCGAATTCGGCAAATTGCCCTCCGCATCAGCCAGCGAAGCAATCAACTCACGCGGAGCTACGCATTTGCCTCCAACGAGCACGAGATGGCAGCCGATTCCCAGGTTCTTGTTAGCCTTGGCTTTTTCAACGGCATCGCCAAACGCCTCGCCATCTGCCATCAGCGTGGCACTGGTTAGAATTCCCTCGCGATGCGCGCGAATTATCCCCTCGTTTACTCCGTGCGTCATGCCAAAGTCATCCGCGTTGAGAATCAGTCGTTTCACTTTTTGCGCGAACCTGAAACATTTCGACAACCGCGCAAATACTATCATGCAGCCGCAACCGGATGCAGTGACGCGGCTTAACGCAGGTTGACGCACTGCAATTTTATTTTGTTCAAGGTAAGCCGAGAGAAAATGAAAGCAAACTCGCTGACGCATTTTTGAAACCATTGCGTCAACTAACAAAAAGAATTTGTGAACGCTTTGTAAAAGTTTTCAACAGTTCTGTTGAAAAGCGTGTGGAAAAAGAACTGCTCGAAATAAAATCGCCCGTTAATGCTGGCAAAAATCCTCTTTGCACAAATTCGGTGCATCGCAGGCCAACGCCCAATAAGAAATCGGAACAGAAGAATTTCGCCCGGCAAACTTAGTACCAGTGGGGAGCCGGCTCGAGTTTGATCTCGATCGTATCCTGATCTTTCTGAATGTCGTACCACTTGCCGTAAGTGTGTAAGCCTTTCGCGATAACCTGTATCAGAATCTTGCCCTGTGGAACTTCTGGAACCTTCACTGATCCGTCGCTGTTGGTCTTAAAGCTCAGTTCCGCGAGCTTGTCCTTGTGCAGAAAGCCGCCAGCGACGTTGAATCGAACATAAACGCTGGCATTTCCAACGGGTTTATCGTCACTGTTTGTGACCAAGATCTTCAGCCGCGTGTTGGAAGGATCCGAAGATTTTTTGTCCTGCGTGGCCGGCGCGTCTTGCGACAATTGATTCTGGGTGAACGCAAGACCGGAAGACGACGCCGCAGCCCAACTACAAGCACTGCCGAAAAAGATGATCGCTAGAAAAGCCGTGACGTTCCAGCCAAAAAGCGAAACCCGATAGAAAGTGTGAAGTTTCATCTAACTCTTTGTACTCCATTCCCAGTTCGTCCTCAAGTCACAGCACCGAACCCTAAGTAATTTCCGCAGGCGTGTCGCCCAAATTGGAACTTAACCGCTAGTCTCCGATTGTGACTTCGACTAACTCATTGGTGGTTCAATGTTTTCAGTACCGCGGTCTGACGTATGATGAAGTGTTGCGTAGTGTGAAATTCGCGCGCGGGTCGCCGCAAATCACTTGAAATTTGTCGCTGGCGGACGGAATTGTCGACCCGAACGCAGCTCGTGCCTTGGCCAGCAATTAGCAGATCGATTCAGGAGGAACCAGATGGGTTTTTCGACGGACGCAATTCATGTGGGCCAGGAACCCGATGCGCTCACCGGCTCCATCGTTCTGCCAATCTATCAGACTTCCACGTATGTGATCGAAGCCATGGGCAAAAGCAAAGGCTACGACTATGCCCGGACGAATCACCCCAACCGAAAAGCTCTTGAACGGACTGTAGCCAAACTCGAAGGCGGCCACGCTGCTTACGTTTTCACCTCGGGGATGGCGGCAATCGACTCGGTCTTTCGCCTCCTGCGCCCCGGCGATCACGTAATTTTGTCTCAGGCGGTTTACGGCGGGGTTTTCCGCCTGACCACTCAGCTCCTGGTGCAATTTGGAATTGAATTCAGTTACCTAGACACCTCGCAGATGGATAAGTTGACCCAAGCCATCAAACCCAATACGCGCATGATTTACGTCGAGACACCCACGAATCCCACCATGATCGTGACCGACATAGCCGCCGTCGCCAAACTCGCGCACGATCGAAATCTGATGGTTGTAGTGGACAACACATTTTTAAGTCCTTACCTGCAGCAGCCCATCGCTCTCGGCGCCGACATCGTCGTCCATTCCATGACCAAGTTTTTGAACGGCCACAGCGATTGCACGGGCGGAGCGGTCATTGTCAGCACTCAGGCCCAAGCCGAGAAGATCTATTTTATTCAGCGCTCCGCAGGCGCAGGGTTGGCTCCCATGGATTGTTTTTTGGTTTCACGCGGGCTAAAAACCCTCGCAGTCAGGATGGAGCGCCATAATTCAAACGGCATGGCGGTTGCCAACCATTTGAAATCGCATCCCAAAGTCAAAAACGTGATTTATCCGGGACTGAAATCCCACAACCAACACGAGATAGCCAAGCGGCAGCAAAGAGGATTCGGCGCCATGATTTCGTTTGACCTTGGCCCGCTCGATTCCGCCAAGAACTTCCTCAACCACGTGAAGATTTGCTCGCTGGCGGAAAGCCTCGGGGGCGTCGAAACCCTGGTATCGCTCCCTGCGCTGATGACCCACTCTTCGATTCCGCCTGACATCCAGATGCAAATCGGAATTACGCAAGGTCTAGTCCGCTTATCTGTAGGCATCGAAGACGTCGAGGACTTGATCGCGGACTTGGATCAAGCGCTAGCCAAGATTTAGCGCCCCTGTTCAAAGATGCAGGCACACCCAAGGTCTATATTGACCATTCGTCAACGCACCGATTTCGCGACCCAGTCGAGATAATCGACGGAACCTGTCGCAATCGGCAGAGCGATAATTTCCGGTACGTCGTAGCTATGCAATTCACGAACCGCGCTGCGTAATGCCGCAAAGCGCCGCCTGGTCGTCTTCGCGAGCAGCAAGAACTCCTTCGCTGATTCGATTTTGTCCTTCCAACGATATGTGGAAGTCACGCCGGATCCGATCTCATTAACGCAAGCGGCCAGACGCCTCTCCACCAGTGCCAGCGCGATCTTCCGCGCCTCTTTTCGCGATCCGCATGTCACCAAGACCACAATTGTGTCCGCCATTGATATTTTTGCGCCTTTACTCTTGCGGCTCGCTACGATCTTGAGTAACTTCGGGTCACAGCTCAAGATACAATAGTCGCCCGTGAACAAACAAACCATCCACTTCGGCACTTCAGGCTGGCGCGGCGTTATCGCCGACGATTTCACTTTCTCCGGCGTTCGCCGTGCTTCTGCGGCAGTTGCAGGTCACGTCTGCGCGGGAAAAAAGAATCCGACACTTATAGTTGGCCACGACACGCGCTTTTTTTCTCCTGAGTTTGCGCGCACTGCGGCGACGGTCTTGCGAAAAAATGGCTGCCGCGTTGTCTTCTGTTCCGAACCAACTCCGACTCCAACGCTGGCCCACGCCATTATTTACAACAAATTCGACGGCGGTGTGAATATCACAGCCAGCCATAATCCGGCCGAATACAACGGCCTGAAGTTTTCCGGCCCGGACGGAGGACCAGCGCTGCCTGACATCACCAAAGACATCGAAAAGCGCGCAGCGGCTTTGCCGGACGACGACACTCCTTTTCAGGATATGGAGGACGATTTCGAACGCATCGACCCGCGCGAGCCATATTTCGCGCAACTAAAAAAAATGGTCCGCTTCGATGTTCTGGCAAAAGCCAAAGGCAATTTCGCGTACGACGCGGTGCACGGATGCGGCGCGGGCTGGCTTGATCGAATTCTGACCGATCACGGAATGACTGAGGAATCGATCAATATCGATCGCGACGTTCTGTTCGACGGTTCAGGGCCGGATCCTTCGGAAGAAAACCTGGCGCCGCTGAAAAAACTGGTCATTGAAAAGTCGGCTTTGGCGGGACTGGCAACCGACGGAGATGCCGACCGTTTCGGCATCCTGGATCGCGATGGCTGGTTCGTGTCGCCCAATCACATTCTCGCTTTGGTTTTTGATTATCTCCTCGAGACACGCGGCTGGAAACTCGGCGCTTCGCGCAGTGTGGCCACCACTCACCTGATCGACGCAGTTGCGCGACTGCACGGAGTTGAGGTTTACGAAACTCCCGTCGGCTTTAAGTATGTCGGTCCCCTGCTCCGTGAAGATAAAATCTCGCTCGGCGGCGAAGAGAGCGCGGGCATGACGATCCGTGGCCATCTGCCGGAAAAGGACGGTATCTTGGCTTGCCTTCTGGTTGCGGAAATGATCGCAGCGCGCGGCACTACCCTGCGTGAGCAACTTCAGGTGCTGTTCCGAAAGGTCGGCGGCGAATACTGGCCGATTCGCAGGAACTTGCATTTACCAGCGGAAGTTCAGACAAAGTTGCCGGAGCGTTTGAAAGAGAATTTCAACCAGTTCGCCGGGCGCGCGATTGCAAAAACCGATCGTACCGATGGCTTGCAAATGATTTTCGATGACGGCTCCTGGGTGCTCATGCGCCCATCGGGCACCGAGCCGGTCGTACGGATTTACGCCGAAGCCTCAAAGCCTGCTGCCGCGGAAAAACTCGCGGAGGACGCGCAGGCATGGATCACCAAATGAAGAAGCACAAAACAAAAAATCAAACGCCAGGCCGGGCGGTCCGAGACTCCAAAGCGAAGACTGCCGAAAGAGCTGGCGAGAGCTTCTCCCAGCAACTCGGCAGCTTCTTTCGCCGAAATATGACTTGGTTTCTCGTCGCAGGGTTCACGCTGTTGCTGTTGCAAGATATCTTTGGCACCCACGGTGTTCTGGCAATGCATCGTTCGCAGGTGGAGGCGCGAAAGATCCAAGCCGAAATAACTCAGCTGGATCATGAAAATCAGAAGTTGCAGAATCACGTGAAGGATCTCAAGACCGATCCCGCCACGATCGAGTGCATCGCCCGCGAAGATATGGGACTGGCGCGCCCGGGGGAACTGATCTTCAAAACCACGCTGCGGTTAAGCGATGCATCCCAGCCCGTTGCGCCACTGCCCTGCTCTCCACAAAAACCTTAGTCCCGAAGACGGGCGACAGAAGATCTACGGTTTTTGGCCGGAAATCTTAACTTGCTTCTACAGCCCCTCGCCGCATATTTCGAAACCACGCAATGATTTCGGTCTTGTGATCTGTCCATCGCGTTCGCGCGATCGACAGCAAAACCATCGCCGCTGTAATAATTACAAAACCTAAAGTCGCCATCGGAATAGACTGCTGTTCCTTCCGCAAAATCGAAAAACGCCCGTAAACAAATTCGATATGCACCCAATAGACCAGAAGCGAAGTCTGTCCTAGCTGAATCAGCGGACTGAATGGAATTTGAGTGGCCACCCACAAGCACCACACATAACTCACGGGAAATAAAATCAGCAAAACGCTGACGCGCGCGAGAAAAAAATTGGGGCTGGTATGCCAGTAATCATATACAGCGAACAGCTGCCAGGCGCGAGCGTCAAGCCATCCTGCCAGATAAAACAGGGCAACTCCCAACGCGCCCAACAGCGCGACCGCTTTCGCTTGATTCCTCGATGCCCAGTCGCCAAATAGAACAAATCCCAGCGCCAGGCCTGCGAACGAAAACGCAGTCCAAGGAAACACCGGGAAGAGCCACGCCTGCGGTCTGTCAAACGTATGCACCCCGTTGACGTAAGACTCCACATACCACGGCAGCCAACTCGGCCGCCACGTTGTATACAGCGGAGGCGTAGCCATCGCAGTTGCCGCAGTCAGCAGGAGTGCCAGCGCCATGCAAGAAACAGGCGTCCGTGCCAGCCAGCAAACAATTCCCATGAACACGATCGAGAGTCCAATCGTGTTCAAAATATCGACGCGCAGCAAATCAGTCCAAGGCGCCCAAGGCCACCCAAGCAAATATTCCTGCAATCGGAACAAATAGCCAAACGCCAAAATTTCCAATCCGCGCAACATCGTCGTCTTCGCGATCTGGTTTGCCACAACGCCTTTCTTGCGCATCTTGCCTGTCACCAACGCAACAGAAACACCAGCAAGAAAAAGGAAAAGAGGCGCAGGCAGCGTCCCGCTAAGCTGCGACCATTTGAAAAACGTCGTATCGCGCGAGGGAGTGTTCAACCACGAATCATATGAATGCACTTCGAACATCAACACGCAGGCAAGTCCACGCATCCAATCGATGTAAGCCAGCCGCCCTGTCTTCACGGGTTGTGCCATGCAGTATAAGCCGCACAAGAATCGCATAAAACGTGCCGCGCCGGAATGCAAAAGAACTCACGTTGTCGCAATACTCTATGGCCCGCTCAGCCCGATCGAAAGCTCGACACACCTACTTGCTTTCGTTAATGTGTGGCACGAGGGCGGATCGCCGATGCGATATTTCGCAGTGATACGAGGATCGATGTTGTAGCTGCTTCGGAAGTGCTTCGTGTCGCGCCGGCTTTAAATGTATTTTCAGTAAAATCCTCATGATGACTACGGATTCGAGATCCTGGCGGATGAATTTCCCGATTGCAGCCGCCATCTGGGCGGCAATCGTTATCTTCGTAGGAATTGCGGGGTTGCATCTAGGCTACGGTGGGCGTTCGTTTGCTATGGCCCTCGGCGTGGCGTCTGTCTTGTTCGCGTTCGAACTATTTCTTGCCGCTCCGAACGTTCTCGACCAAGCGTGCCAATCGCTAGGCGAACACGGCGCCGTTCTCGGGCCACTCATCCCCCTTTTCGCCGTATTGATCTACACCATCGGCGTAACGACCAACGGTAAAACGGTGTTGATCGGTGCCGCCTATGTCGCAGTGCCCGCGCTGTTAGCTGCGAGAAGCAGCGGTAAGCCGCCCGGAACGTGCACGGATTACGCTGCGGCGATCATTGTTTGGCTTCCGGTTGAATTCCGTTGGATGTACCGAGTGTTTCCGTACCCGCCGCAATTAACCCACACGCTAACCATCCTGCTTGCGTTAAGCACGGGAGTCGCGGCGTTCGTCCTTCTTCGGCGCCTGCAAGAAGTTGGCTACGCGTTTGAGTGGAGGCGTGGCTTCGCCTGGAACGTAGCTCTTCATTTCACCGCGTTCGCCGTTATCGCAGTATCAATAGGCGTTCCGATTGGTTTCCTCACGTTTGGGCCCACGATCGCACGGCTGCGCTCTTTGCCGCTGACCATCATCGGCATTTTGTTCTTCACGGCATGGCCCGAGGAATTCTTATTCCGCGGCATCCTTCAGAATATGTTATCTCGCACATTCAGGAATCAGTGGACGGGGCTTGTTCCTGGCGTCAATAATCTTTGGCCTTTCGCACATATTCCACGCACCGTACCCGAACTGGAAATATGTGTGGCTGGCAACGATTGCCGGCTTGTTCTACGGTCACATCTGGATGAAAACGAGGTCGCTGTTCCCAGCGGCAATCGTTCACGCGCTGGTAGACATTCTGTGGCACACCCTATTTCGGTAGATTTTGCTCGCGGGAAACAAGGGTAAAAGTTCATGGCGTTGGGCGCGATGCAAGTTGGGGCAATCTGGAAGCTGAGGAACTTCTCTGCGCTGGCATCCATCGGTTAGCAGGCAGGAAAAAATGCGTTGTCTCGCCGTGCGAACAAGGATCTGTTTTTCATTTAGACCCTCGCCAAGGCAATTAGAGCAGAGTTACTGTACCACCCCTTGCAGGGGACTCGACGCCGAGGCGTATAATTTTTTTGCGATTCGCCCCGCCAAAAATGCCTTGCGGCCGGCGTCAACTGCCGAGCCCATTGCCTCAGCCATCAACACGGCATCTTGCGCCTCCGCTATCGCGGTATTCATCAACACGCCGTCAGCGCCCAATTCCATCGCCACGGCCGCGTCCGAAGCAGTACCGACGCCGGCGTCGACGATCAGCGGAACTTCGGTGATCCGTTCACGCAGAATTCGCAGGTTCGTCAAATTCTGAATTCCCATGCCGGACCCAATAGGAGCTCCTAGAGGCATCACCGCCGCTGCCCCAGCATCGATCAATTTTCGCGCCACGATCAAATCGTCGTTCGTATATGGCAGCACCACAAATCCTTCCGCCACCAGCGTCCTGGTCGCGCCGATCAATTCATGCGTGTCAGGAAACAAAGTCTGCTGGTCGCCAATCACCTCCAGCTTCACCCATTCGGATAATCCGACCTCCCGCCCCAGCCGCGCCGTACGCACCGCCTCGTCAGCCGTATAGCACCCAGCCGTATTCGGCAGAATGAAAAAATTCTTGCGGTCGATGTAATCCAGCAGTGATTCCTTCGACTTGTCAGTCAGATTCACTCGCCGAACCGCGACTGTCACCATGTCCGCGCCGGATGCTTCATGTGCGCGACGCATTTCGGCGAAGCTTCGGTACTTCCCCGTTCCCACGATCAAGCGCGAATTAAAAGCGCGCCCGGCAATTATCAGTTGGTCTGCCATGGATGCTCCCAAAACTATTCTAGCGCGCCTCAAGAATCGTGGCGATCATGCCAGGTGCTGAGGGCGCGGCTCTTACACATCCGCGTACAATCGCGCGATGACGTCCTGGTAACGCTCTTCGATCACGCGCCGTTTCATTTTCAATGTGTAAGTCAGCTCGCCATTGGCGTAGGTAAAGTCGCGCTCCAGCAGCGCAAAACGCTTGGGCTTTTCATACTGCGCCAGCGGAGCCGTCAGCCGCTCGACCTCATGCGATATCAAGTCACGCACCCACGGATCGGAAACAGCCTGCGAGGACATTGCAAAATCGCGGCTCTGTTTTTTGGCTTCGGCCTCAATCGCTGCGAAATTCACAACAATCAGAACCGAAACGAATTTCCGCCTGTCCCCGACGACGATCGCATTCGTAATATACGGGCATGCCTTTAACATATTTTCAATCGGCGCTGGCGCTACAAGTTTCCCAGCAGAGGTCTTCAGCAATTCCTTTTTCCGGTCCGTGATAACAAGATACCCGTCTTCGTCGATTCTGCCGATATCACCAGTTCGAAACCATCCATCCGCGCTCAACACTTCGCGCGTCGCATCGGGCTTCCGATAATAACCCTGCATTACGTTGGGACCCTTTACCAGAATTTCGCCGTCCTCTGCGATGCGCACCTGTACATGAGGAAGCGGACGCCCCACCGTTCCCACTTTATTCGCCGTCGGCAGATTTGCCGATACCACTGGCGCAGTCTCCGTCAACCCGTAACCTTGATACACCGGCACATTCATCGCCCAGAAGATTTCCGCCAATTCCGTCGCCAGAGGTGCCCCACCCGAACAGTACGAGCGAATATTTCCGCCCAATCCTGCGCGAATCTTCGAAAATACCAACCGGTCCGCTACCTGCCAGCGCAATTTCAGACCCGCTGACGGCTCTTTGCTATAGGCGCGCCACGGCACGGCTTCCGACGCAACACGCATAGCCCAATCGAACATTTTTCTTTTCAGGCCCGTCTCACCTTGCCCTTTTCCCAAAATGTTCGCATACATTTTTTCGAAAAATCGCGGTACTGCTGCGGCGGTCGTCGGATGAACTTCAACCATCGCCTGCGCAACGGATTCGATTTGCTCCACATAGGCAATGGCGACGCCGCCGAAAAGATAGGCGTAAGCCACGGTGCGTTCGTACACGTGGGCCAAAGGCAGAAACTCCAGCGCCACATCGCTGGGCAGGAATTTGTACGCCTCCAAAGAATCCATCGCATTCGAACTGAGATTCGAATGGCTCAGCATCACGCCTTTCGGCTCGCCAGTGGTTCCCGACGTGTAAATAATCGTCGCAAGCTGGTCACCCTTCACCTCCGCTGAACGCCGGCGATATTCCGCCACATCGGCATCCCCGGCGGCTGCAATAAATGTTTCATAGCTCAGGATGTCGCCGCGAAGATCATTCGGCGGGGCGACGGAAATCACATGTTCGAGCGCGGATATGCGGTCGCGCGCTTCCGCAATCTTTCGCGCCTGCGGTTCGCCTGCGGTGATCACAATACGTGCGCCAGAATCATTCAAGATATAACTCAAGCGGTCCAGCGATTCGTTGAAATATACCGGCACGCTCACCGCCCCAAGTCCCGTGATCCCAAAATCCGCCACATGCCACTCCGGGCAGTTCGGCGCGAATAGTCCCACCCGGTCTCCCGCTTTGATGCCCAATTCTCGTAGCGCTTTTGACAGGCCCGCAACCCGCCGCAACATTTCTGCCGCCGAAATAAAGTCCCAGCCGTTCGCAGTCTTGTACATCTGTGCTTTGGGATTTGCGTGAAGATCGATAGCTTCGAGGAATGGCTTGTTCAGCGAAGAGTAGTCCATGTGCGCCTAGGCAACTCTAACGTAATGAAAAGGGCCACGCAACGCGCTTGCTTCCGGCCATTCGCGGTTGGGAGATCTGTTTCATTCTTACCGCCGTCGAACCGACTGCGCTAAGATAACTTCGGGAGATATGCGGATGTCCAAACTGGCCGCGGAAGAAGCCGCTGGCTACCAGCCCATGCACGCGCCGCGCGGCGCAACACTTTCCTGTAAGGGTTGGCAACAGGAAGCCGCGCTGCGCATGCTGATGAATAATCTGGATCCCGAAGTCGCGGAGAAGCCCGAAGACCTGATTGTTTACGGCGGGCGCGGAAAAGCCGCGCGGAATTGGACCTGCTACCACGCCATCGTCGCCTCGCTTCGTTCGCTCGAAAATGATGAAACCCTTCTGGTGCAATCCGGCAAGCCGGTCGGAATTTTCCGCACGCATTCGTACGCTCCACGCGTGCTCATCGCTAATTCCAACCTCGTCGGACACTGGAGCGATTGGAAACATTTCGACGAGCTCGATCGCGCGGGCTTAATGATGTACGGCCAAATGACCGCCGGAAGCTGGATCTATATCGGTTCGCAAGGAATTCTTCAGGGTACGTATGAAACCTTCGCTGCTGCCGCGCGCCAGCATTTTAAAAGCGACCTGGCTGGCAAATTGGTAGTGAGCGGCGGCATGGGTGGTATGGGTGGAGCGCAGCCGCTTGCCGCGACGCTGAATGGCGCGGCTTTTCTCGGCATTGATGTCGATCCCGAACGCATCAAACGCCGCGTAAAAACCGGCTACTGCGACGTGATGGTGAACGATCTCGACGAGGCGTTGCGCATCCTGAAAAATGCTGTGCGCAAAAAAGAAGCCACCTCGGTTGGTCTCGTTGGCAATTGTGCCGACGTAATTCCTGAACTCGCTCGCCGCGGCGTTCTCCCTGATTTACTGACCGATCAAACCAGCGCGCACGATCCTATTGGCGGATACATCCCGCAGGGCCTCGACGTCGCGCAGGCCGCCGAGTTGCGCAACTCGGATCCCGGGAGTTACGAAAAGCGCTCGCTTGATTCGATGGCGCGCCATGTTGACGGCATGTTGACCCTGCAAAAAATGGGAGCGGTCACGTTCGACTACGGCAACAATATTCGTACTTTCGCGTTTCAGCAGGGCGTTAAGAACGCTTACGACTTCCCCGGTTTCGTTCCCGCATACATTCGCCCGCTCTTCTGCGAAGGTCGCGGCCCCTTCCGCTGGGTTGCGCTATCCGGCGAGCCGTCCGACATCCATCGCACCGATCGGCTCGTGCTCGAAATGTTCCCCCACGACGAAATTCTCTCGCGCTGGATTAAGCTGGCTCAGAAACGCGTGCGTTTTCAGGGTCTGCCCTCGCGTATCTGCTGGCTCGGTTACGGAGAACGCGATCGGTTTGGCCTCGCGCTCAATGAACTGGTTGCGAGCGGCGAACTGAAAGGGCCGATCGTCATTGGCCGCGATCATCTTGATTGCGGCTCGGTTTCCTCGCCCTTCCGCGAAACGGAGAAAATGAAAGACGGCTCGGACGCGGTCGCGGATTGGCCATTGCTCAATGCCCTGCTCAATACCGCAAGCGGAGCAAGCTGGGTTTCGATCCACAATGGTGGCGGAGTCGGCATCGGCTATTCGCTGCACGCGGGACAAGTCACCGTCGCCGATGGCTCAAAAGAAATGGGCGAACGCATCCAGCGCGTGCTGACCAACGACCCCGGCATCGGTGTCGCGCGTCACGTGGACGCAGGCTATCCAGAGGCCATAGACTTCGCGAAGAAGTCAGGCGTGAAAATTCCGATGCCGTAGCATTTTTCGCGGTGCGGCGGCTTGCCTCCGCTTTCGCTCCAGAAAAGCGGAAGTAAGCTCCCGCACTTGAGAAAAATCGAGGTTTACGCTCATTCGCATGGCGCCCGCGGAACTGAAAAACTCACGTCAGGCATAATCATAAGGAGCCAAAATGATCGTCATAACCGGAGCCACCGGAAACACAGGCAGACCGGCAGCAGAAGCGCTTCTATCCAAAAACGAAAAGATTCGAGTCATCGGACGTGACGCTTCCAAGCTTCAGCCCTTCACCCAAAAAGGCGCGGAGGCGGTTGTCGCGCACTTCGAAGACCCCGCTTCACTATCGAAAGCGTTCGCCGGCGCTACTGCTGCGTACACTTTGATCCCGCCGGACATGCAGACCAATGAGTATCGCGGATACCAGGAACGCGCTGTGGCCGCCTACGTCGCGGCAATTACCGAAGCCAAAGTGCCGCACGTTGTGAATCTCAGCAGCATCGGCGCCGACCAGCCAGAAAAAACTGGCCCCATTCTCGGCCTGCATCACCTCGAGACGGAATTAAACGCGATCGGCGGTCTCAATGTCCTGCATCTCCGCCCGGCTGGCTTCATGGAAAATCTTCTGATGAGCATTCAGCCAATGCGTTCCATGGGCGCCCTTCCCGGACCATTCCCGGGTGACGAGCCGCACCCTATGATCGCTTGCAGGGACATCGGAAACTACGCCGCCGAAAGATTACACGCGCGCAATTTCACTGGGAGCTCGGTTCAGGAATTGCACGGTCAGCGAGACGTCACGATGAAGGAAGTCGCATCGATCATTGGCGCCGCAATCGGTAAGCCGAAACTCGGCTACATGCATGTGCCTTTCATCATGCTCGAACCCGCCTTAGTCTCGACCGGCATGCCAAAAACCACAGCGGCCCTCATGATTGAAATGTGGAAGGCGATGAACTCAGGCGTGATCAAGTTCCACGAACCCAGAAATGAAAAAAACACGACTCCCACGTCAATCGAAACTTGGGTCGAGCAAGTCTTCGTCCCAGCCTACTCGAGCGTGGCAGCACACGCCTGACACCAACATACGGGCAACCGCAGGGAACGGCTAGCAGCAGGACGCACAGCGCCGGCGTCGCCGGTCCTTGAGGCTGGTATGCCAATTCGCAGTACTTATTCGGCGCTACCTATGCCGCTAGTGGCCTTTTACTCCCCGGTAGCGTTACCATCCCTTGGCTATGTCCGACTGGTTAGTTACCGGCTGCTCGCAGCTATTGACCTTGCGCGGGCCCGTACCCCGCCGCGGCAAACAGCTCAGTGAACTCGGCATCATTCGTGACGGCGCGATCCTGATTCATGAAGATCGTATCGCCGCCCTCGGTCCGCGTCACCGCATTGAAAAACTGTCGAAATCTCGCCGCGCTGAGAAACTCGACCTGAAGGGACGCGTCGTTCTGCCCGGCTTCGTCGATTCGCACACGCACCTGATTTTCCCCGCCAGCCGCGCTGCGGAATACGAACAACGCATCGCCGGCGCCAGTTACGAAGAAATTGCGCGCAGAGGTGGCGGCATTCGCTCGACGGTCACAAACCTCCGCCGGGCCCCTACTCAGAAACTCGAAGCGCGCGCGATCAATAACTTGAATGACTTCGCGGCGCACGGCACCACCACCATCGAAGCCAAGAGCGGTTATGGTCTCGACTGGAAAAGCGAAATAAAAATTCTCGAGCTGCTCTCCAAGCTTCATCAGGAACATCCGCTGGATATCCATGCCACATTTCTCGGCGCGCACGTAATTCCGAATGAATATCGCAAACGTCCGGAGACCTACGTAGATCTTCTCGTCAAACGCTGGATTCCCGCGGTCGCAATGGCCGGCCTCGCTGAATTCTGCGACGTCTTTTGCGACCGCGGCGCATTCACAGTCGCGCAGTCGCGTCGCATCCTGAACGCGGGGCGCGCTTGCGGCCTGGTCCCGCGCATTCACGCCGAGCAACTTGCAAATACCGGTGCGGCTCGCCTCGCCATCGAATTGCAGGCTGCCAGCGCCGACCACCTCGAAAAAATCAATACCAATGATATTCGCTCCCTCGGTCTATCGAATGTGGTCTGCACGCTGCTACCCGGCTGCTGCTTTCACCTCGGCCTCGCACGATACGCCCCCGCGCGCAAACTCATTGATGCCGGAGCGATCCTCGGCATCGCCACGGACTTCAATCCCGGCACCAGCCCCACGCTCAGTATGTCCACCATCCTGTCGTTGTCCTGCACCCAGATGCGCATGAGCCCCGCCGAAGCCATTTCCGCCGCCACAATCAACCCTGCTTATTCCCTTCGCCAGCACGATCGCATCGGTTCCCTCGACGTTGGCAAATATGCCGACATCGCCGCCTTTGACGTGGCCGACTACCGCGAAATCCCGTATTATTTTGGTGTGAATCTTTGCAGCTTCACTATGAAACGCGGCACGGTCATCCACTCAAAGAACCTTTAATTGCATGAAACGTCTTATTGAATGTGTCCCGAATTTCTCCGAAGGCCGCGACGCGTCCAAAATTGACGCCATCGTAGCGGCCATGCGCGAAGTGCCGGGCGTGTACCTGCTCGACCGCGAAAGTGACATCGATCACAACCGAAGCGTAGTAACCATCGCCGGCGAGCCCGAGCCTGTTGCCGAAGCGGCGCTTCGAGGTGTTGGCAAAGCCGCCGAGCTGATCGATCTGACTAAACATTCCGGCGCACACCCGCGCATGGGTGCGACGGACGTGGTCCCTTTCATCCCAGTCGAGGGCCTCGCCATCGAAGATTGCGTCGCCCTCGCGAAAAAAGTCGGCCGCGAAATTTGGGAACGCTATCGCATCCCGGTCTATTTCTATGAATCAGCGGCGCAACGCCCCGAACGCGCCAATCTCGAAAATATCCGCAAAGGACAATTCGAAGGCCTGCTCGGCGAAGTTCTTAAGAACCCAGATCGCGCCCCGGACATAGGCAACGCCTGCCTTCACCCAACCGCAGGCGCTACAGTTGTCGGCGCCCGCAAATTCCTGGTCGCCTACAACATCAACTTGAATACCTCCGACGTCGAAATCGCCAAAAAAATCGGCAAGAACATTCGCTTCTCGAACGGTGGCCTGCGCTACGTAAAAGCCATGGGCATAAATCTCCGCGCTAGAAATCTCGCGCAAGTTTCCATTAACATGACGGATTTCGAGCAGACGCCCCTCCATCGCGTCTTTGAAATGGTGAAACGCGAAGCCGAACGCTACGGCGTCTCAATAGTGGGCAGCGAAATCGTGGGCCTGATCCCAAAACGCGCCATAGAACTGACTGCCGATTTCTACCTTCAGCTCGAAAATTTTTCCCCGGCGCAAGTGTTTGAGAATCGTATAGAGGCATCCCTGAGCGGCGCCGCCCCCACAGAAGGCCCAGGCAAGCTGGCATCGCTCGCTCAGCCGTTTCTCGACGCCGTCGCAGAACCAACAGCCACACCAGGCGGCGGCTCGGTCGCCGCGCTAGCTGGCGCAGTTGGAGCCAGCCTTGGGCAAATGGTCGCCGGCCTCTCGCGCAAAAAGAAATCTCAAACCGGACACGTTGATCAATTGAGCGATGCACTATCGGGATTCCAGGCAGCATCGCGCGCGCTAGCCGAGGCCATCGACCGCGACTCCGCCTCGTTCGAGCAAGTAATGGCTGCTTACAAGCTGCCAAAAGAAACGTCTGAACAAGAGAAGCTTCGCGACGCCGCGATCCAAAAAGCCCTGCACGGTGCCGCCGCAGTGCCCCTGGAAGTTGCGCAAAAAGCCACGGAGGTCTTCGAGCGGCTTGGGCAACTGGAACCTATCTCCGCTTCGTCTATGTATTCAGACATCCGCGTAGGGCGATTTATGGCGGCCGCGGCAGTTCGAGGCGCGCTGGAAAATGTGGCCATCAACCTGGAATCCATCACCGACAGCGCATTCGCCGAACGGTTGCGTTCGGAGTCGGCATCGCTGGCAGCGCGCGTAACCGAAAGCCCCGTTCATGCGGGACGCTGATTTTCGAAGATTTTCTAATTTGATCGGCAAGTCCAAGAACTGAGGGGATAAAAAGTGAAAAAGCAAATCGCACGAGCCATAACGTCAGCTTTCCTGATAGCTGCATCCATCCTTAGCACGGTCACAATCGCGCCTAAGCGCGCCACGGCCGCATCGCTCAGCACCGCTATCATCGCCATGTTCCCAAAGAACGTGGGCGAATTCGCATATGCCGATTTGAAAACCGCGCGAAAGTTTCCCTGGTTCCAGCAGCTTAACGACCAGGTCATTCCTCCGCGCTTCAAGCAATTTGAGCAATTCCTGGGCACCTCCGGCGTCGACCCGAATTCGCAGGTGGAAGAAATCGCCTGGGCCAACATTACCAGCGGCAAGGGCGACGACGTCGTGGGCGTCGCACTCGGACAATTCAATCCGTCTGCGTCAGAAACCAAGCTCAAAGCGCAAAAGGTTCCGGCAATCGACGTTCAGGGCTTCCATCTCTACGCTTTTGGCAGCGGCGCAGGCGCTGGAGACATCCTCTTCGTCTTCTTCGACTCCAACACCGCGGCCTTTGGCAATCGCTCGGTTCTAGAACAGCTCATCAACGTTCGCATGGGCGGCGAAGAAACCCTGCTGACCGGCAAGCTTTTCCCGCTGATTTCCGAAGCTAACGGCAACGGAACCATCTGGGCAGTTCTGGATAGAGAGCACACGCGCCTGGCCATGCAACAACTGCTGCCTCAAGCCAGCCAATTCCCGCAAGCGGCCGCCATCGTTGGTCGCATGCACGCGATGATTCTCAACATCAAAGCCGACAACGGCGTGGACGCCCACTTTCAGGCCGTCTGCGATTCAGTGGACGATGCCAATCTTCTCAGCGCCGCCATGCAAGCCGGCCTGATGTACCGCCGATATCAGGAAGCTCAAACCAACCCCACGCTCGCGAAGACAATCGATCAGGTTCGCGTTTCTCCTGCGGGAGATCGCCTGAACGTGGATGCGCCCGTCAGCCAGGAACAGCTGATGTCGCTGATTCAAACCAAAGCATTCGCCTCGCCGATGTAGTCGAATCCGAATTCTGAGGGGTCGTAATGGTGACCGTTAGTCCCGCGTGCGAGTCCGCAGAAAACCGGTCGCTATTAAGTTCGCCTTGAGGGGCGCGATCGCGATTCTGGCGGGGTCGAAACGGCACGCCAGGCGTTCGCCATCGTCGCCGGTTCACGCATCAAGATGGCATCCAGGATGTACCTGTTAAAACGGAGTGCGGGATTTCAGGAGTAAAAGCTGGAAAGAACGCCGAAGAATTACCGCTTTGTTTTGCTTCCATCGCAATACTTGATCAAAGTCATCCGCGAAAGCCCGTTGTTCGTTTCATACTGCACGCGGTCCACTTTCGTCATCTGCAACGCTTTACTTAACCCGCCCGGCGAACCAGCAACAGCATCGGCGATGAAAGTATCCAGCCCAGCGGTAGGAAGCGCTTCGCCCGAGTGCTCGATCGCCACTTCCACGCGATCCGGATAATCAAAAATAATCACTCGCACCTGTGGTTCAGCCGCTTGGCCTTCCATCAGCGGAAACGCTTCACGCGCGGCATCCTGGGCCGCCGCGGCAAGTCCCTCCTGCGATTCCGAAGATAATCCACAACGCTGAGACGCGTGTTGCACCACGGCCGTAATCGCGGCGATCAACCGTTCATCGGCAGGTAGCGTGAGTTCGGTTCGAGCTGGATCGTTGCTCATCTTTTAGCGCCCACAATTCTGTAACATCCGCTCAATGCTCCTCGACGTCGGCAGCCCGCACATCACAAGCCTCACGGCACTCGGGACAATAATACAGCCCATCGACGGCCAGACGAATATGGTGTTGCGACTGACAGAAACAACAGAATTTCTCGCAGGTGCACTTAGATTCACTTTTCTCGCACTGCGAGCAGAGCGTAATCACGGTTAGCGCCTCTCTTAGCGCTTAGGGTATGTTCGACCAATAGTAGGGCAAGCGCGGCGCAGCCACAAGCGCCTTGCAGGGCGCGATTCCCTGGGCGTAAGGAAGGCGATTGCGGAGAAAACACCAAGTACCAGCGAAACTACCCTTGAAGAAGACTCGGCAATGCTTCACTACTAACGCGGCTAGGTCCTCGACCGGCGCACGGAACGTGACCCTCTACCTCGCCGCCAACTGTCTTATTTCAGAAACGGATGCCCGCTGAACTGGCGCCGTCGCTTCACCACGGCTCCGGCCCAGCCGTCGCGAAAAAACCGCCAGTGGGACCGTCCGTGGGCAGCAAGGAAAGCCGAATCGTCTCGGCGGCTCCTTCTTCCACCGTTTGATGCCCTCGATTCCCGTTCAGATCGGTCGCCGTATACCCCGGATCGGCGGAGTTCACCTTGATATTCGTGTCCCGAAGCTCGTACGCCAGCTGCACTGTAAACATGTTCAGAGCCGCTTTAGAAGCGCAGTAGCCAATCAGTTTCACCGAGGCGTACTCCCATTCAGGATCGGCATGGAAAGCCAACGACCCCAACCCGCTTGAGACGTTCACAATGCGTCCCGCGGGCGACTTCCGCAATAATGGCAGCATGGACTGGGTAACGGACAGAGCGCCGAGAAAGTTTGTCTGAAATATCCGCTGCACAGCTTCCAGGCTGGCCTTGCTCGGCGGTCCATCGTCTGGATCGGCGATTCCTGCGTTATTGACGAGGATATCGAGCTTGCCGAAATCCCGCTTGATCAGATCGGCCGCTGCCTCAATTGACTCTTTGCGTCCAAGATCAAGTTCCACGAACCGCACGTCAAGTTTCTCGCGCTGAAGTTTCGCCGCGCCTGCTTGGCCGAGAGAAACATTGCGAGCTCCCAGAAGAATCCTGCAACCTCCATGCCCCAGTTGCCGAGCCACTTCAAAACCGATACCTTTGTTCGCTCCGGTTATGAGTGCTACTTTCTTCGATGAATCTGGCATATCTCCTCCGCGGCCAATCCGCAATTGCCAATAGCAGTGCTAAATGCGCGGCTCTTTATGAGACGCGACAATCCCCCTGCGAGACTCACCAGCCAAATAATGGACAGAACCGAGCCAGGATCGTCCTCTAGTGCGCCGCTGCGTTAGCTGCGGCGGCAACTGCATCGTTGAAGTTTCTGAAAAAAGTGTCGTACTCGCCGTTTCTTTCGGCTAAACGCTGCGCCTTAACGCGCTCCACACATATCTCGGTGACGTCTGGCGAGTTCTTCAAAATGTTCATGGTCTCGGTGATGAACTCAGCCAAGGGCATTGCGCGCTGATCGTTTGCCTGCCTCGCGCCCTGCAGCTCGGTCTGCACGTACGGAGGAATCAACTCTTGCACCTGAACCGCAGTGTCCTTGAGCTGGTAACGAAGCGATTGCGAATAAGAATGAATGGCCGCCTTCGTCGCGCAGTAAGTGGGCGTCATCGCCATCGGCACAAACCCCAGGCCGGACGAAACCGTCATGATTGTTGCTTTAGTCTTTGCCAGCAGCACTGGTAAGAGCGCGGCCGTGAGGCGCATCGGCCCAAGTAGATTCGTATTGATCGTCGCCTCCACGTCCTTAAGTTCTTCAGGTTGGGCCAGCAGATTTTCAGAATGCATGACTCCGGCGTTGTTCACTAAAACATTCAATGCGGAAAACTCTTTCTCCACCCGTGCTGCGAAGGTGCGAATGCACTGCGCATCTCCCACGTTAAGCAACTGAAATTTCATCCCAGGGTTGGCTTTGGCCGTTTCTTCCAGGGCCTCTTGACGGCGCCCGGCGATAATCACCTGATTGCCCTCCTTATGAAACGCTTCCGCCAAACCGCGGCCGATACCACTGCCACCGCCCGTTATGACAATTGTATTTCCGGATACATTCATACTGTCGTTCCTCCTGAATTGTGCCGCCGAATGCGTTGCGGACCTCAGCGTACACCTGATACTCTCCATTGGGAAGTAGGCACTCTGGAGTTCTATACTTACCAACCGGAGAGTGTAAAAAAAAACGTGAGAGCGTCCCCCCTTAAAACAGACAACCGGCGTGGCCATCGGGTCATAAAGGCCAAAAGGAAGATCGTTGCGTCGAAGCCGCGTGTCCAGGCGAGCCGTGAGCTCGAAAATTTAGTCCGTGAGATCATCGAAAGGGTGGCCGATAAATGGACTATGCTCATCCTTGAAGTCCTGGAAGAACACGGCACGATACGCTTCACCCGCTTGGCGGAATTGGTCGCCGGCATCAGCCAGAAAATGCTCACAAAAACCGTGCGCCGCATGGAATATGACGGATTGGTGAAACGCACAGTCTTTCCAGTGATACCTCCGCGGGTCGAGTATGAATTGACAGACTTGGGCCGCAGCCTGGGAGAAGCCTTCTGCGGCGTGTGGATCTGGGCAGAACGCCATCGCGAAGCCATTATCCGTGCGCGCAAAGCATTTCAGCAGCGTTCTAGCGGCTAGTCTCGCGCAAACTTACGCATTCATTGGGCGGCGGAATAATTCTTGCGATTCAGGGAACTTACCGCCAGCTATCGGCGCTTCGAAAGCCATCCAATACCCTGCGTTCCTTGACACTCCAAAACTCGCATGCTAGCGTCAATTGTCAGTCGCATAAATGAGAAATCCTCTGTGAATACATCGGCAACCCTCGAAGTGCGCAAGACAGCCCTGAATTCCATCCACCGCCGCCTCGGTGCCAGGATGGTCAACTTCGGCGGCTGGGACATGCCTCTGGAATACTCCGGAATAATCGCGGAACACGAAGCCGTGCGCACCCGCGCTGGACTTTTCGATGTCAGCCACATGGGCGAATTGGAAATCCGTGGTCCCGGCGCTCTGCAACTCGTGCAGTGGGTTACCTGCAACAATGCCGCGAAACTAGCCGTCGGCCATGCTCATTATTCCGGTTTGATGACCCCGCGCGGCACGTTCGTCGACGACCTGCTGGTCCACAAAATTTCCGATGTTCACTACCTGCTGTGCGTGAACGCCAGCAATCAGGACGCCGATTTCGAGCACGTCGTTGCCAGCAACAGGTCCGACGCAAGTGCCGAAAATGCGGGCCCACGTTATGCGCAACTGGCCATTCAAGGCCCGCGCGCAAAAGAAATCTTGCAACAGCTCAGCCCCGTTCCACTCGATCCCATTCGCTACTATCATTTCACCTTCGGTAAAGTGAGCGGCGTCGAGTGTCTCATCGCACGCACGGGCTACACCGGCGAAGACGGCTTCGAGATTTATTTCGCTCCGGAGCATTCCGAAAAGTTGTGGAACGATCTGATGCAAGCCGGCCAACCATTCCAAATGCTCCCGTGCGGTCTGGGCGCGCGCAATACCCTTCGATTGGAAGCAGGAATGTGCCTCTATGGCCATGAAATCGACGTCACTACAACGCCCTGGGAAGCCGGCCTGGCATGGATCTGCAAGATGGAAAAAGCCCCGTTTCTGGGGAGCGATGCACTGGCACAACAAAAACTGAAAGGCATCTCCCGCAAGCTGGTCGGCTTCGAAATGTCAGACAAACGCATCGGCCGTGACGGTTACCCGGTGTTGATGGGGGGTCTCGAGGTCGGGCGCGTCACCAGCGGCGGCCCGGCTCCTTTCTTGAAGAAAAATATCGGCATGGCCTACGTCCCGCCGGAATCCAGCGCCGTGGGCACCAACATCGACATCGGCATTCGCGGGCAAGCAGTGCCGGCGCGCATCGTCGCCACCCCTTTTTACAAGCGACCTCAATAGCTCAGCAGCATCCAATCACAAGGAGCAATATGTATCCAGCCGACTATCGCTATACCAAGCAGCATGAGTGGATCCAGGTCCAGGGCGACCTCGGCACCATCGGCATCACCGACTATGCGCAACAGGAACTCGGTGACGTGGTTTATGTAGAATTGCCGAAAACAGGGGTGAAGATTACCGCCGGCTCTTCGTTTGGCAGCATCGAATCGGTGAAAGCGGTCAGCGAAATTTTCACGCCAGTCGCCGGCGAGATCGCCGAAATAAATTCCGCCCTGATCGACACGCCTGAAAAAATTAATCAAGATCCGCACAAGTCTGCGTGGTTGATCAAAATAAAACTCGACGATCCTAATGCAGTTTCCAACCTCATGGATGCCGCCGCCTATCAGTCCTACATCGCCGAAGCAGCCAAGGAACACTCCGCCTGATGCGCTATCTTCCCAAAAGCCCTTCCGAACGCCAGGAAATGCTTGCCGCGATTGGAACCGGTTCGATCGACGATCTCTTCAAATCGATCCCTGAAAAATTCCGCCTTCGCCAGCCGCTGGATCTCCCGGGCCCGCTTTCCGAGCCGGAGATCGTCCAATATTTTCAAGATCGCGCCGCCGAGAATGCCCGTGACTACACTTCATTTCTCGGCGCCGGAGTGTACCGGCATTTTCGTTCAGTGGCAGCCGACGCCTTGATCCAACGCGGCGAATTCCTCACCTCCTACACGCCATATCAAGCCGAATTCGCGCAAGGTACACTCACGGCCATCTTCGAATTTCAGACGCTGATGTGCCAGCTCACAGGCCAGGAAGTGGCCAACGCTTCCATGTATGACGGCTCCACTGCTCTAACCGAAGCCGTTTTGATGGCCGAGCGTCTCACCGGCCGCACGCACGTGCTGGTGGCGCGTTCCGTGCATCCCGAATATCGCCAGGTCCTCAAAACCTATGCAAAGAATCTCGGCCTCGAAATCGAGGAAGTTGGTAACACCGCATCAGGCCAAATCGACCGCTCCTCATTGACGCCGGAAAAACTCGCGCAGTCCGCGGCTGTAGTGCTGCAATCCCCTAATTTCTTTGGAGTTCTCGAAGATTTGCCGGCAGTCGCCGCGATAGCACACACCCATGGCCCTCTCCTCATTTCCACCATCACAGAAGCAGTTTCGCTCGGTATCGTCCGGCCACCGGCAGATGCTGACATTGTCGCCATGGAAGGCCAGGCCTTTGGCATCGCACCCAGCTACGGTGGGCCCTACGTCGGAGTGATTGCCACCCGCGATAAATTCGTCCGCCAGATGCCGGGCCGCCTCGCGGGTCAAACCACCGACTCCGCGGGTAATCGCGGCTTCGTTCTCACACTCGCCACCCGCGAGCAACACATTCGCCGCGAAAAGGCCACCTCCAACATTTGCACCAACGAAGCTCTATACGCTCTCGCAGCCACAATCCACCTCTGCCTCATCGGCAAAGAAGGGTTACGCGAACAAGCCATGCAAAATCTCTCCAAAGCCCATTTTGCGCAAACAGAACTCGAAAAAATTCCCGGGGTCCGTCCCGTTTTCAGCGGTCCCACCTTCAACGAATTCACGCTCGAATTTCCGCGCTCTGTCAAATTAATCAACACCGAGCTGCTAAGGAAAAAAATCATGGGCCCGTACGCTTTGGGCACGCATTACCCCGATCTCACCAAGCGCGCTGTAGTCTGCGTAACGGAAACCACATCACGCGCCGAAATAGAACGCTTTGTCGCCGCTCTCCGCCGTGTTCTCGAAAGGCCGGTGTAGCTACACGGCACGCGTTGGTTGAGCATTGCCTCGAAATGAAAACGCATTCTCTTGGGTAGCAAGGAGCAAAAGCACTTTGAGTTCAAAGGTCACCGATCTCGAAACGCCTGCGACAATCGTAGGCAGGGCTCGCCCTCACGTCAGCCTGAACGAAGGCCTGATCTTCGAGCGTTCCGCTCCCGGCAAACGCGGCATGGAACTTCCGCCCCTGGACGTCCCAGCTGTTGATCCAGCCACCACCCTGGGCGCGGATTTTGTCCGAGACTCAATTGAAGACTTCCCGGAGGTCAGCGAAATAGAAGTCATCCGCCACTTCACCCGCCTTTCGACCTGGAATTACGCCATCGATCTGGGCATGTATCCGCTCGGCTCCTGCACCATGAAATACAATCCACGCGTGAACGAATTCGTCGCACGCCTGGACGGCCTGGCCACGGAACATCCAGAACAACCCGCCGAAGTTTCGCAAGGCGTTCTGCGCATTCTGTACGATCTGCAAAAATGTCTTCTGGCAATCACGGGAATGGACGCCGCCACGCTTCAGCCTGCTGCAGGCGCGCAAGGCGAGCTAACAGGCCTGCTGATGATTCGCTCGTACTTGGAGAGCCAGGGAAATCCGCGCCACAAAGTCTTAATCCCGGATTCCGCTCACGGCACCAATCCAGCATCGGTCATCATCGCCGGCTACGAAGTCCAAAACATCAAATCTAACAGCCGCGGCCAAATCGACACCGATCACCTGCGCGAGTTCGTCACCGATGACGTAGCCGCGCTGATGCTCACCAATCCCAGCACCCTGGGAGTTTTCGAAGAACGGATTGCCGAGATCGCGGCGATCCTTCACGAGCGCGGCGCCCTGCTTTACATGGACGGCGCTAACATGAATGCGCTGGCAGGCGTCACCCGCCCCGGAGATTTCGGCGTCGACGTAATGCACCTGAATCTGCACAAGACGTTTTCGACGCCGCATGGCGGCGGAGGTCCCGGCGCTGGCCCCGTAACGGTAAAGAAAATCCTGGAGCCGTTTTTGCCGGTCCCGGTCGTTGTGCAAAAACCAGACGGCACCTACGCTCTCGATCACCATCGCCCCAAATCCGTCGGCCGCGTCCGCGCCTACGCCGGAAACTTCGGCGTGCTTCTCCGTGCCCTGGCCTACACCCTGGCCTACGGCCCAGGCATTCGCCAAGCCACGGAAGACGCGGTGCTCAACGCCAACTACATTCGCAAGAACCTCGAGCCTTATTTCGATCTACCCTATAATTTGCCTTCGATGCACGAGGTCGTCTTCAGCGATGCGCGCCAAAAAGCGCGAGGCGTTAACACCATGGACATTGCCAAACGCCTGATCGACTACGGCTTTCATCCATACACCACGGCGTTTCCGCTGATCGTCCCCGGCGCGATGATGATCGAACCCACGGAATCGGAATCGAAGCTGGAATGTGACCTGTTTATCGATGCGATGCGTTCCATCGCTGCGGAAGCCGAGGCTACTCCTGAGGTCGTAAAGACTGCCCCGCATTCCACAAGGGTAGGTCGCCTCGATGAAGTCGCAGCAGCGCGCAAACCAATTCTGCGCTGGAAGTCGGAAAAGTAGCGCGGGTTCGTCCTCGGGTTTTACCCTGAGGCATAAAAGGCAGCGCCGCACAGTCAGGCGGGAATCTCACTTCGCGCACGGAGGGAATGACATCATGACGCCCGAGCAGGCTCAATTTCTCGCGGACATCTTTCTGCCCTCGGTGCAGAAAGAATATGCCACCACCCGCCGCGTGCTCAGGGCCGTCCCTCCCGCCAAACAAAACTACCGCCCGCACCCGGATTCGCGCAGCGCGTTCGAACTTGTCTGGCACATCGCCTCGTCGGAAATATGGTTCGTCGATGGATTCCTCACCGGCATGTTTGAGATGGAAGACGATTCCATGCCTCCCGACATAGGCACCACGGAAGATATTGTTGCCCTGTACGAAGATAGCCTCGAAACCAAGCTGCCAAAACTTACTAAGATTTCGCCCGAAACCTGGGCCACCCCGGTTCCTTTTTTCGGAATTTACAATAATCCGATGGTCCTCTACCTCCAATTCATGTTGCATCACGCCATTCATCACCGCGGCCAACTGTGCGCGTACCTGCGGCCAATAGGCGGCAAAGTCCCCAACATCTATGGCGGCAGTTTCGACGAACCCTTTGAAGTACCACCCGAAAAATAAAACTGGAATGTATCCAGCCAAAGGCGGTTCGTAGCGCTAGCTGATCCTTTGGAAGCCAATCCCGGGCGCAGACAAACCCTTCTAGGACGGCGTGGCGGCCTAAAATGCAGAATCGCGGCAAACGCCAACCTACGGCGCTTGCCGCGATCTGGGAAACCTGTAGCGATTCTACTTCTTGTCGTTCTTGGCTTTCTCGATCGGCACGCCCCGAGCTGCAGTCGGTGGCACCACAATCTTAGCGGAAGCAAGCTCGGCGCTGGCCGTCACCGCGGGAAACAAGACAGCTCGCCCATCGGAAGTTGCTGCCGCAGCCTCGGACAGCCGCTCGCTCGCTGGCGACGCCATCGGTACCAGCGCGCCTTCGGCTTCCTTCAAAAACGCCAAGCCCGCAACACCCGTGTGCCAATCAATCGAGATCACATCACCCAATGAGACCTGCTCGGTAGCCAGTAGACTCGCCAGCGGATAAACCACGTGCCGTTCGATTGCGCGCTTTAGGTGACGAGCCCCATATTTCAGGTCCGTCCCTTCTTTCAGCAGAAAATCTCGCGCTGGCTGTGTGACCCGAAACAAAAATCGTCCCTTGGCAGTTTCGAGCACGCGCTGCTGCACCATGCCCAGCTCGATTTCCAGAATCTGTTCCAGTTGTTCAGCGCGCAAGGGATGGAACACAACAGTCTTGTCGATGCGGTTCATGAATTCAGGCGCGAATTTGCGTTTGGCAGCTTCGGAGGCGGTCTTCTCCACCTTCTCATCCAGACGCACCACGGTATCCGCGCGCTGCAGCGGCGCAAACCCCATCCCGCCACTCATCAATTCAGTGATCTCCACGCCGCCCAAATTTGACGTCATGAAAATCATGGTCTGTGACAAATCCACCCGGCGGTTATCGCCCAGGGTCAAAGTGGCCTTATCCAGAATTCCCAGCAGCAATTGCCACAATGCGTCGCTGGCTTTTTCGATCTCGTCAAACAGCAGGAACGAAATCTTCAGCTTCTCGCTATGGTATTGCGCGAGAGCTTCCTGGGTGATCAGCGGATGAGTCTCGCGGTGCCCCAAATATCCCGGCGGCGAGCCAATCAACTTCGCAATTTCATGAGAGTGTTGGAATTCCGCGCAGTCAACCTTAATTACCGCGCGCGGGTCGCCAAACAACACCTCGGCGGTCGCTTCCACAACACGAGTCTTGCCGGCTCCGGTCGGCCCCAGAAACAACAAATTCCCCACCGGACGCCCCGGTGAATTGAGCCCGGCGCGAAACACCTGGTACAGATCCACCACCGCCTGTACCGCTTCGTCCTGCCCTACAATCTTCCGGCGCAACCCTGCTTCGAAATCTCGCGATTCCACGCTGCGCTGGCTTGGATCGAGTCGTAGTGCTTGCGCGCCCACGGTATTGCTCCCCTACCGGAACTTCCTTCCGCTTTCCGAATCGCGCGGTCCGGTGCGCTCGAATTGATCGAGTTTCACATCGAGCGTTGACCGCAGCAATCGAAGTTGCGTGACCAGTTCCCGGCTTGAATTGGCCCGATCTGCCAATAACAACAGCGGCGGCGACAGATCGGCCAGGTCCAGGTTAAGGTTGCGTAACGAATGCATCAGGTTCTGCACATACGGCGACTGAATATCGAACAACTCGATCCGCCCATTCACTTGCTCTCGTAACTCCGACCAATCCAGATCGAGCAATGGGTGGTTTCGCGAAACTTTGCGAACCACGTCCTCGGTAATTCGCGGCCGTTCCCCCAATCGAGCCAAATGCAATTGCTGCACTTTTCCCTGGCGCCGTACGTTGTGTACCAGAAAATATGTATTTCCTTTGCGCCGTACGAACGCCACAACCCCTCCTTCGGGGAGGAAACGTGCAACCTCGCGTAGTGTATTGATGCTCCACTACAGGGTCAATAGTACGATGCGTGAAAACACACAATGTTTGTATCGAATCGGTCATTAGCTTGTAACAACTTATACACGGGCTGGAACAGAAACGCGCAGGGGGAGCCCACGGCCTTCGCGCGCAAGATTCGAATGTGCGCAGCAGTCCTAAAGTCATTATCTGGTCGGCGCAGTGTAGCTTGCATTCGACTTATTCTCCCGCCAACCTTCATCCAAATAACGAATGAGTAGAATCAGGTAGAATGTCGCCGTGTCTTGGGATCCCGTTTACAGGCTGGTGAAACAAATTCCTCGCGGGCGTGTTACTACCTACGGGGCACTGGCGAAATCCCTGCGCTTGCGGGGTGGTGCTCGCGCGGTCGGCTACGCAATGGCCGCATGTCCAAACGGCCGGGGCATCCCGTGGCATCGCGTCGTCGGTGCAGGAGGCCGTACGCGCATGCCTGAACCTCAGGCGAGCCTTCAACAAAAACTCCTCCGCTCCGAAGGTATCGCACTCGAAACACTCACAATCGACATGAAGGTCTACAGCTGGTCGCCTAAACGGAAGGCCCGCAAGAACTCCGGCAAATCAAAAAGCAAGTCGAGACGCATATCAACACGCAAATCCACAAACCGCGCGTAGGCAAAAGGTATTTCTGACACGCGGTAGCTCGTGCAAATTACAACCCCAAACGAGGGCTCGCCCCAGTTGCGCACCAGACACGCGAGTGTGGTACAAAAGATAGCTTCTCGAAGCAGTTTCAAGTGCAATACTTCTTGCGGCGCGTTAGTTCTTCGGAGTCCGTTTTCCCTTGGAATGGCGGTTCTTAAGAGCGCTCGGGAAACCTAATAAGAGTCGTTCCCGGCGCACGTATTCGCGTTTCTGAGCAAGGGCGCAACCTGCTTCGAGTAGTTTGACCTGCTCTTAGGAAAAGGATTTGGGCGAACCAATCATTCAAGTAGACGGTCTCTACAAAAGCTACGGCGCGGTGGAAGCCGTCCGTGGCCTGAGCTTCGTAGTGGAAGAAGGCGAAGTTTTCGGCCTGCTGGGCCCGAACGGCGCTGGCAAAACCACCACAGTAGAAATCCTGGAAGGCATGCGCACCCCGGACCGCGGCACAGCTCGAGTCTGCGGCATGGACCCCGAACGCAGCGGCTCGGCCTTCAAACAAAAAATCGGCGCGGTCCTGCAATCCACTTCCCTTCCCGACAAGCTGCGTGTGAAAGAAGCTATCGACCTCTTCGCCAATTTTTACAGCAGCCGCGCCAACACAGACAGTCTTCTTAAACGCTTCCAGCTCGAAGAAAAGCGCACCGCGTACTACAGCACGCTCTCAGGCGGCCAGAAACAGCGTCTGGCTCTGGCCATGGCGCTGGTGAATAATCCGCAGGTCTTATTCCTGGACGAGCCCACAGCCGGCCTCGATCCTCAAGTCCGCCGCGAAATTTACGACATCATTGAAGAACTCAAGCGCGACAAAAAAACAGTCCTGATCACCACGCACTATATCGAGGAAGCCGAACGTCTCTGCGACCGCGTAGCCATCGTAGACCACGGCCGCATCATCAAAACCGGCTCGCCACGCGAACTGAAACACGCCTCCGCCGGCACCACGCGCATCGAAGTGCGCCTGGCCAATCCTCTCACCAATGGCGTCTTGAAAAGTCTCGAAGGCGTCGCGGACGCCCGCGAATTCGACGGCACGTACGTGATTCATTCGACGCGCCCGCCGCGAACAATTGTCGCGCTGGTCAAACATTTGGAATCGGAAAACAACGAACTGCAAAGTCTGGAAATGTTCTCGCCGTCGCTGGAAGACGTTTTTATCGAACTCACAGGTCGCAGGCTTCGCGACTAGGTTGTAGTTTGGCCGCGCGGCGCGAGCCGCGAGCCACGAACCACGCAGCTGAATTCAAAGGACTCAAATGGCATCGAACCCGATCGGTAATACCTGGACGCTCACAAAAATCCGCGTGCGCCTCGCAATGCGCAATAGAACATTCCTGTTCTTCAGCCTCGTCATGCCTCTGGGCTTCCTATTTTTCTTCGTAATGGTTTTCGCCAAAGGCGAATCGCAGTGGACCTCTTACATCCTGGGATCGATCCTCACCATGACGGTAATGGGCAGCTTCTGGGGCCTCAGCGTGCAACTGGTGATGTTCCGCGAAGCCGGCATCCTTCGCCGTTTCCGCCTGGCGCCGGTAGGCGCCGGTCCGATGCTAGCCTCAAGCATCCTGTCGAACTATTTGCTGGTAGTGCCATCGGTAGCGATCGAAATAATCGTCACCAAGTGGGTCCTGCACATGCACGCCTGGGGCAATCTCTGGGCAATTTTCCTGCTGGTGACAATCGGCTCCGCAGCCTTTTCCGCATTCGGCCTGATCGTAGCCAGCGTCACCAACACCATGCAGGAAACGCAAGTCATCAACCAAATCATCTGGACAGCCTTCCTGTTCCTTTCTGGCGCCACAGTCCCGTTGGCAAAATTCCCGCACTGGATTCAAGGCGCATCGCTCTTCCTGCCAGCGACGTATCTGGCGACTGGCCTGGAATTCGCAGCCACAAACCTTGCCACCTGGGCTGAAATCTTCACCGACGCGATCGCGCTAACCCTCGGCCTCCTGGTAGCCTTCGAAATCTCGCGCCAACTCTTCCGCTGGGAGCCAGAAGCAAAAGTCCCGGGGCGCGCCAAGCTCTGGGTACTAGCGGCGATGATCCCGTTCATAGCCTTCGGCATTTACGAAAACGCATTCGGAAACCGCCTCAACCGCGTGAATCACAATTTTCAAATGCTCTCGCGCAGCGACGAACCGCCGTCAGCTTCTCCAGACGACCGCTAGCCCGCTCGCCGGCCGATCCAATGCCATCATTATTTAATCCGCGGGCCCAGTGTTCGCGATGCAATCCGCAAAAACGTGGGTCCCTTTCCCAGTCTCCCACATCCAATCCACACGGCGTCTCCCCATGAAGCGAGCCATTCCGCTCGGGAGGCAGGCATATTATTTTTTCCGTTAACGCCATATGATACGGCTGCATTCGCCAGCCTAAGTATTCGCAATCTCGAAGGAGAACGTCACCCTGGCAACGCAACTGGAGCAAGCTGCATGATTGTCCCGGCCGTCTGCGGCCTCATTCTCATCGCAATCATTCTTCTCGAAGCATTTGAAACCATCATCTTGCCCCGGCGAGTCGCCCGCCGCTTCCGCCTCACGCGCGCGTTCTATCTTTCTGTCTGGATCCCCTGGCGAGCCATAGCCCCGACCATCAAATCCAGAAAAGTGCGCGAAACGTTTCTCAGTTTCTTCGGCCCGCTATCCCTCCTCGTTCTGTTCGCTCTATGGGCCACTCTGCTGATCATAGGATTCGGCCTCCTCTACTACGGGAACACGCCCCACGATCCCACCAGGCCGCCGCTGCAAACTTGCTTTTATTTAAGTGGGACCACATTTTTCACGCTCGGCCTGGGCGATGTCACTCCCCACACATCCGCGGAGCGCGTGCTCGCCGTTTTCGAAAGCGGCCTCGGCTTCGGCTTCCTCGCGCTGATCATCAGCTACCTCCCAGTCATTTATCAGGCATTTTCGAAACGCGAAGTCGCCATCGTGCTCCTAGACGCCCGCGCCGGCTCCCCGCCAACGGCAACGGAGCTGCTGCTACGCCATCCCGGTCCTCAGGGCCTCGAAGCCCTCCAGGAACTTTTTCGCGATTGGGAACACTGGTCCGCCGAACTTCTCGAAAGCCACATTTCCTACCCGGTGGTCAGTTATTTTCGTTCGCAGCACTCCAACGAATCCTGGGTCGGCGCCCTCGCCTCAATTCTTGACACCACGGCGCTGCTGATCGCGCTCACCGATAATTCCTGCTCGCGCCAGGCCCGCCTCACTTTCGCCATGTGCCGCCACACCATCGCTGACCTCGCCCAGGTTTTCTTCACGCGTCCGCGCCCCATGACCTCCAACCGCCTGCCTCCCGCTGATTTTTCCCGCCTGCGCGCGAGCCTCAGCCATGCCGGTTTCGTGCTTCTAGACGACGCAGTCTCCAACAAAAAACTCCAGGAGCTACGCGACTTGTACGAGCCGTATCTGAACGCGCTGGCGCGATATCTTTGCATGGAGCTCCCGCCCTGGATCCTGTCCAAAGAAATCACCGACAACTGGAAAACGAGCGCGTGGGGACGAATCTCAGGCGCGTCGGCCGGTGGGCACGCCACCCCGGCTGACATCGAAGATCACTTCTAACCGCGTCCCGCGTCAATATTTCAGCGGCACCGCGCGCGTGGAGGACTGACCGTGACCAAGCATCTTGAACGTCTGGACAAAGTAATCCGCGGCGAAATCCCCGCTCCGCCAATCGCGAAACTAATCGGCTTCCAATTAATTTCCGCAAAACACGGCGAAGCCATCGTCACCTTCGAAGCAAATCAAAATCACGCAAACCCCATGGGCACTCTCCACGGAGGCGTCCTCTGCGACGTCGCCGACGCCGCCATGGGCATCGCCTTCGCATCCACGCTCGCCGACGATGAATCCTTCACCACGCTCGAACTGAAAATCAATTTCCTTCGCCCCGTTTGGACTGAAAAATTGCGCGCCGTCGGAAAAGTAGTCAGCCGCGGCAAAACCGTCGGCTTCGCCGAGTGCGACATCTTAAACTCATCAGGCGCATTGGTCGCGCGCTCCTCCTCCACCTGCATGGTCCTCCATGGCGAAAAAGCCGCAGGCCGCTAGCCAATTTGGTTTGAAACCAATTTGGATTCGAACCAATTTGGATTGATTAAAATCGCGCATTCATCCCACTAATGAACGCCCTTTTTCTTTGCACATTTTGCGACATTTTGCTAACACTCACGCATCTGCGTGCGTCTGACTCAGCAGCCCCATAACCAGCAGGAGGCGCCATGGACTCCTTCCTTCGGGATCTTAAATTTGCCTGGCGGATGCTCGCCAAAAACCCGGGCTTCACGTTCGTAGCAATCGTCACATTGGCTCTTGGCATCGGCGCGAACGTCGCCACCTTCAGCATCGTTTACGCCGTCCTGCTGCGCCCGCTTCCGTTCCCGCACCAGGAACAACTGGTCCGCGTATTCGACGACCTGCGCGGCCCCAACGTTCAGAACATCGGCATGTCGGTGCCGGAGCTCTGGGATTTTCAGCAGCGCTCCGGAGTCTTTCAGGATATTTCAGCAGTGTGGCCCATCAGCGCGGACCTCACTGGCGGAGACCGCCCGGAACGAATCGAAGCTCTGGGCACAAGTCCGGATTACTTCACGCTTCTCGGGGCGCGCCCACAGCTCGGCCATGTCTACACGGACCAGGACACAGTTCCCGGTTTTATCGACGCGGTAATTCTCAGCGACGGCTTTTGGCGCCGCGAATTCGGCGCCGATCCTAATGTCCTGGGCAAGAAAATCCGCCTCGATAGCGATCCCTACACCGTAATCGGAGTCATGCCGCCGAACTTCCGCCACCCGGGTCGCACTCTCGAAACCGACGTCGACGCATGGATTGCCGCTGGTTACGACGCCAATCCGTTCCCGCATCCGGCAAGACGTGACCTGCGAATGTTCCCCAGCGCCATCGCGCGTCTGAAACCCGGATTAACAGTGGACCGGGCGCAAGCGCAACTCGAATCCTACTCCGCTCAGTTGAGCGCCCAATATCCAGACAACTATCCCCAGGCAGCCTGATGGACTCCGCGCCTGGTATCCGTACAGGAAGATCTGGTTGGTAAAGTCCGCACCGAACTCTTCGTGCTCTTCGGCGCGGTGAGCTTCGTGCTCCTCATCGGCTGCGTGAACCTCGCCAATCTCCTTCTCTCGCGTTCCGCGGGACGCCAGCGCGAAATTGCCATCCGCCTCGCATTGGGCGCCAGCCGCCGCCGGCTCGTGTCGCAAATACTCATCGAAAGCCTCCTGCTTTCCACCATTGCAGGCGCGGTCGCGTTGCTCACCGTATTTGCCATGAAGGCCTCCTTGCTGCGGCTGGCACCCGCGAATCTGCCCCGGCTCAGTGAAGTTAACCTCAGCACCGGGGTTCTGCTCTTCGCATTCCTGATATCCGTCGCTACAGGCTTACTCTTCGGCCTGGTTCCGGCATTGCAGGCCGCCGACGCAAATCAGGTGGCCAGCCTGCGCGAAGGCAGCCGTGGCACCGGTACAAGCCGGAGCCATGCGCGAATATCGCGCTTCCTGGTGATCTCGGAAATCGTGCTGTCCCTTATATTGCTGGTTGGCGCCGGCTTGCTTCTCCGCAGTTTTTGGCGCCTGTTGCAGGTCAGTCTCGGCTTCAATCCACGCGGTGTTACCACCGCTCAAATCTGGATGCCCATCCCCAACGATCCCTCCACGGATCCTTACCGCCCGCCGGAAAAGCGCGCCGCCTTTCTCCGTGAAGTGTTGCGCCGCGTTGCATCCATACCCGGAGTCGCGGCCGTAGCCCTCGGCAGCGGCAACAGCCTGCCACTCGCCTCTGCTCGCAATACACTCCCTTTTAACATCGAGGGCCGCCCCGACGATTCGCAGCGCGCGCCGGTTGCCGAGTTCGCAGGTGTCGGTCCTAATTACTTTGAAATTTTGGGCACCCCGCTGGTTCAAGGTCGCCGCTTCGCCGAATCCGACGACCCAAACTCCCAGAAGGTCGCCATCATCGATCAAACTCTTGCAAATCGCTACTGGCCCGGCCACAGCCCGCTCGGTCAAAACGTCAGGTTCGGGCCACTGAATCAGCAAAATCCGTGGGTAACGATCGTCGTCGGCGATATTAAATCCGACGGTTTTGACGCCCCCACTGCTCCTCACATTTATCTTCCCGTATTTCAAAATCCGCCCTACGCTTCCGTATTATTTTTACGCACGAATGCGAATACGGGCGCTCTAGGTGATCAAATCCGCACACAAGTTCAGTCCATTGATTCGAATCTCCCGCTATATAGCGTCCGCACCATGGATCAGGTCATCGCTAGATCCATGGCAGAGCGCCGTTTCTCCCTGGAAATTCTCGCCATCTTCGCGACCGTCGCGCTGTTACTCGCCGCCATCGGCATTTATGGCGTTATGTCCTACTCGTTCAGCCGCAGAATTCACGAGATCGGAATTCGCGTCGCCCTCGGCGCGCAAAAAATGGACATCCTGCGTATGGTTCTGAACGAAGGCATGCGCCTGGTGACCTTCGGCCTCATCGCGGGCCTGATCGGGGCGGTCATTCTCACCCGCTTCCTTCGCACCCTGCTCTTCAACGTCACATCGACGGACCCGTTGGTCTTTGCCTCCATCGCAGTATTGCTCGCGGTGGTCGCGTTACTGGCGTGTTACATCCCCGCGCGTCGCGCCACCCGCATAGACCCACTTGTGGCGCTTCGCGAAGAATGATTCCCCAGCGCCGGGAGGCAATTTCGGTGCAGCGCACAAATTCACGAAAATTTAATCAGTCCCGTACATCGATACCTGTATTTTCTTCTTGAATGGGGTCAAGCAAGATTTTTGATAGCACGAGGTGTTGGTTCGTACGGATTTGAGCTCTGGGCCTGAATCGCATACATCGATCTGAAATCCCGAGACGAATTGACCTCCGTGTTTTTTGCCTTTTTTAAATCACACTAAATTTCACAAGGAGCTTTACGATGGCAAAAGAAACTGCACAGCACCACACCAAGGCGGCGGAACATCACGATAACGCGTCACGCCACCACAAGGAAGCAGCCAAGCAGCACGAATCAGGCAATCACGAAAAAGCCGCTCATCACGCCCAGTTGGCCCACGGCCATCAGCAACACGCCACCCATCACGCATCCGAAGCGGCAAAATCGCACGTCGAACATCACGGTAAACAGTAACCACCGGATAGATGCCCTGGCGAGGCTCACGGTGGTAGATAACGTGAGCCTGGTCAGATCATACGGCCACCCTCACCGCCATTCGCCATCTCAATCCATCCAATGAAAAATCAGAACCCTAAGTCCTCGCCTGCGAAACAGTCCGCCCATCCCACGCAGTACAACATCGAAGCGATTGCGAAGATGGAGGAAGACGCTCTCAATCGCCGCACGCCGACAGAGCATGTCAGCGACGCAATCGTGAAATTCATCGGTAGCACCGCCTTCCTCCTGCTGCAGGTGCTTCTGGTTCTGGTCTGGAGCGCGATAAATCTTCATGTGTTTCCGCACGTGCGCCCCTTCGACCCGTTCCCGTTCGGCATCCTGGCGCTGATCATTTCTTCCGAAAGCGTCCTGCTGACCATCTTCGTGTTGATCAGCCAAAATCGCATGGCGCGACAAGCGGAACGACGAGCGCATCTCGATCTACAGGTAGGGATGCTGGCCGAACAGGAACTAACCACCATGCTTCAGATGGTGCAACGCCTCTGTGAACACGCTGGCCTCGACTTGAAAACTTCCAAGCAAGAAGTACAAGCATTCAGCGACAATACAGACGTTCACAAATTGGCAAGCGAACTCGAAGAAAAATTACCCGAGCAGTAGCACCGGTCTTTGCACGCGGGGCACCCCCTGAACTATTGCCGCCACGTGTTGATGCCATTATGGCTGCCAATCAAACGCGCGCGTATCCCCAGCCAAATTGGACATTTCGATTCAACACATCCACCGTTCCGCGGATTGACACCGTTGGACGCCTGCTCTACGCTGGCATTGGCGAACATTCACAAACTTTGTAAAGCGGAGCGACAGATGCCCATCCCCAAGACTGAAAAAATCTGGCACAACGGCAAATTCATCGACTGGGACGATGCCACACTTCACGTCCTGTCCCACGTCGTCAGCTATGGCTCCGCTGTCTTCGAAGGCATCCGCTGCTACGAAACAGCCCAGGGCCCGGCGATCTTCCGCCTCAAAGATCACATGCAGCGTTTGCTGAATTCCGCCTACATCTACCGCATGGAAGTCCCCTTCAACCTGGACGAACTATGCGAAGCCAATCTCGAATTGCTGCGCGTGAACAAAATCGGCGCGTGCTACATCCGCCCGGTAGTCCTGCGCGGATACGGGGAAGCGGGAGTAGACCCCAACGGCTGCCCGATCGAGGTCTATCTTGCGTGCTACCCGTGGGGAAAATATCTAGGCGAAGAAGGCCTGCGTTCCGGAGTCGACGTCTGCGTCAGTTCCTGGAATCGCCCCGCGCCAAACACCCTGCCGCAAATGGCAAAGTGCGCCGCGAATTATATGAATTCCCAACTGATCCGCATGGAAGCGCGCGCTAGCGGCTACGTGGAAGGCATCGCGCTGGACACCAACGGATACGTCAGTGAAGGCTCCGGCGAAAATGTTTTCGCCGTAGTGGACGGCACGGTCATCACCCCGCCCCTCTCGAACTCAGCGCTCCCAGGCATCACGCGCAATTCCGTCATCATGATCTGCCGCGACCTGGGCATCCCGGTAGCGGAGCAAATCATCCCGCGCGAAATGCTCTACATCAGCAACGAAATTTTCTTCTGCGGCACGGCGGTAGAAATCACCCCTATCCGCTCCATCGATCGCGTAAAAATCGGCATAGGCGCCCGCGGCCCAGTCACCAAGCGCATCCAGGACGAATTCTTCGCCCTGGCAGAAGGCAAAAAGTCCGACCGCCACAACTGGCTCTCCCCATTAGGCGTTACAGCAGGAGCCACAGTCGTAACCCGCTGAAACCGGGAATCGCCGAAGGCGAAGTACTGCCACAAAGTTTAATGTCGCGCTGCGGCAGTTTCACCCGGAAGAATGCAGGCTATCGCGACACGCGCTTACAAGGCTTCAAATCCGAAAAAAAAACACACACCGCGTCCCCATTTTTTGACTGCCCCACGTTAATTCAGTAGAATCGCGCGCGGCTCAAGATTCCGCGCCAGCCCCGATCGCGCCGCATCGTTCCCGGAGAAAAGCGTGTACAGCATCAGCCAAAAATTAGTAGCGGAATTTTGTGGTACCTTCGCCGTAATTTTCTTCGCCGCGGGCGCGCTCTGCGCCGACCAGTATCTCCGCGCCACAGGACAAGGCAGCATCACAATCCTGGGCCTGGCTCTAGCCTACGGCCTCGCCGTAGGCGTTATGGTCACCGCCATCAGCCACATCTCCGGCGGCCACCTGAATCCCGCGGTAACCATCGGCTTCTGGGTCACTCGCCGCCTGAGCACCACGCAAACTATAATGTACTGGGTCGCGCAACTCGCCGGTGCAATCGCCGCAGCGTACCTCCTCGCAGTAATCATCCCCGATTCCAACTGGCGCCCCGAAGCCCTGGGCGCCATGAATCCCGCGCTCGCGGCAGACTTCACCCGTTTCCACGCCATGCTGCTAGAGGGCGTTATGACCTTCTTCCTGGTCTTCGTCTTCTTCGCCACGGCAGTCGACGTCAACGGCGCCTTCAACAAAATCGCCGGTCTGGCCATCGGCCTGGCCGTAACAATAGACGCCCTCTGCGGCCTCCCCTTCACAGGCGCTGCAGTAAATCCCGCCCGCGCCTTCGGCCCAGCCCTGGTAACCAGAAATCACTGGGGAAACCACGGCGTCTATTGGGTTGGCCCGCTGCTAGGCGGCGTACTGGCAGCGGTAATCTACGACCGCCTTTTTCTCATCGACCAGCCGCCCCTCTAGCCACCTGGTGGCGCGCCCAACGCTATTAAATCCAGCGCCTTCACCGCACACCTGTCCCAAAGTTCAGGTTGTCCAATTCGCACCAGCTTTCGCCGCTCCTCGTTTATGCTCCGTGAATTCATGCTAGCGTTACTAGAGCGTCTTAGAGTTCAAGGGACTCCTATGGCCATAAACATCGACGACCTACTCCGCCGGGCTGTCGAAAGCCGCGCCTCCGACTTGCACCTCAAAGTCGGCAATCACCCCTATCTCCGCGTCGATGGCATCCTGAACCCGCTGAACGACGTACCGCGCGTCACTCCTGAAGAAATGCTCTCGATGGCCTTCAGCATGATGACCAACCGTCAAAAGCAGAAATTCAAAGAAACCGCCGAACTCGATATGGCCTACGGCGTCGCCGGCCTGGGCCGTTTCCGCGTCAACGTCTTCCAGCAACGCGGCAACGTAGGCATGGTCCTGCGCGTCATCCCCACAAAAATTCGCACCATCGAAGAACTCGAACTCCCGCGCATCCTTTCCACCGTCTGCGAAGAGCAGCGCGGCTTAATCCTCACCACCGGCACCACGGGTTCCGGCAAATCCACAACGCTCGCGGCGATGATCGACCGCATTAATTCCCTGCGCTCCGAGCACATCATCACCATCGAAGACCCTATCGAATACCTGCACCGCGACAAAAAAGGATTCATCAATCAGCGCGAAGTGGAAGTCGACACCGCTTCCTTCTCCACGGCCTTACGCGCAGCACTTCGCCAGGACCCGGACGTAGTCCTGGTCGGCGAAATGCGCGACCTGGAAACAATCTCCACCGCGATCCTGGCAGCCGAGACCGGCCACTTAGTGCTGAGCACCCTGCACACTCTCGACGCCACGGAAACGATCCAGCGCATCATCGCGGTCTTCCCGCCGCCAGAACAAAAACAAATTCGTCTGCAATTGGCCGGCACGCTGAAAGCCATCATCAGCCAGCGCCTCGTTCGCAAAGCCGACGGCTCAGGCCGCGTCCCGGCAGTCGAAGTAATGATCTCGACAGGCTACATCCGCGATTGCATCGTCAATCCGGACAAAACGCGCATGATTCGCGACGCCATCGCCGCAGGCACCAGCCAATACGGCATGCAGACATTCGATCAATCGCTCTTCGACCTGTATTCCCGCAATCTCATCACCTTCGAAGAAGCAATCCTGCGCGCCTCCAACCCAGACGATTTCCGTCTGCGTGTCCAGGGCGTCCGCTCCTCGGCAGACTCAGCACGCGAAGACATGGAACGCGCCATGACGGAATTCGACCGCATCGGCGGCCGCTAGCTCTTAAGCCGTCTAAGTTTTATAGGCGTGTGCCCTTGGCTTTATAGCGGCCTCCTTCAGGTGGGCGAATTTCACCACGCGTCAAACATTCGCAAACCGAAACTGTCCGCGCGTCATGCGCCCTTTACCTGCTGCAGCGCCTCATCTATTCTGGCGTCATGCACCAACCCTCAGCCCGCCGCAAACTCGTAACCGAAACCCAGCTCTACTTGTCGGCCCAACGCGCCCTGATGCGCCGTGCCCACTCCATCTACGAAATGAAGCAGCATCTCGAACGCCGCGCCGAAGACAAATCTCTGGTCCCGCAGGTAATCGCCCGGCTCCGCGAACTGAATTACCTGGACGACGCCAAGTACGCCCTGAATTACGCCAGCCAGCACGCAAAAATACGCCGCCAGGGACGCTTCCGCATCGCCCGCGAACTCCGCACCCGCGGCGTCCCTGATCGCTACATCGCAGCCGCCTTCGACGCCGCCTTCGTGGAAACCGACGAAACCGCGCTGGTTCGCGCCCGCCTGAAACGCCGCCTCGCACTCTATAAATCAAAGCCAGGTCGGGATGGCGGCCCACCCGCCGAAGCACTGGACCGGCGCAAAATTGCCTCGCTCTACCGCAATCTCATGGGCGCGGGTTTCTCCTCGGAAATCATCCGCGCGGAACTAAAACGCATCGCCAACGGCGCCCTCCCGGACCTGCCAGAAGTCACCGAAGATGAATCCTGATAGCCGCATTTCGCCAGCACCACAATTTCGAAAGATTTTTTCGCTGCCAGTGCGTCTAACGTCGGCAGCGGGGTGGTGAAATCATTCCATGAACAATGGCCTTAGCGTGGCTCGCGGCATTGCCCTGTTCGGTTGCGGAATTCAGCACTAAATTTTTTCGCTGCGATCCAGCTTCGAACACCGCTTACTGCTTTTTACTGATTTCGGACAGCGCATCCCGGAATCAGTCGGCCTAGCACAATCGTTCGCCGTGTGTTCTCGCGGCAAGAGGCGGGCACCCGCCACAAGGAGAAAATCTCAATGAACAATCTGCTGTTGTCCGCCTTAGCCATCGCTCTGCTAGCCGGCCCCGCCGTCGCGCGAGCGTCTTCCCAGGCCACCCAAACCCCCGCATCGCAGCAACCAGCCGTGCAATCGGCCCAGCCAACCGATAAGACCCCGCCAAGTTACGACATGAAGCCTCAATCGCTCCTGGATCTCGACGCCATGAACAAAAAGTTCGTAAGCCTGGCGGAGGCCACCCCAGCCGAAAAATTCAACTGGCGCCCCTCCGACGACGCTCGTTCCTTCGCCGAAGTCCTTCTCCACGTCTCAGGCGAGCGCTACCAGATCCTGGCCCTGGGCGGCGCTCAGCCTCCTGCGGCTTTCGACGCCAAGACCTACGAAAAGTCCACGACCGACAAAGCCAAAATCATCGAGGAATTGAACAAATCGGAAAATTTCGCGCAAGCTACGATTGACCGCATGCGCATGAACACCTCGGCCAGATTGTCGCCTGCGCCCGGGTCAACGGCGTAGTCCCCCCGTGGACGGCAGCAGCCAAAAAGGCAGCAGCGGAAAAAGCAGCAGCCGGCGACCCAAAGAAATAATCCGTGGACTTCATTCTTGAGGGTGCCGGTGGACTTCGTCCTCGAGGGTGCCGCACTCTTTGCCAGTTTTGCAAAGGGTGCGCGGCTGCAGGGTAGACAGGCCCTTATCCGCGGACTTCGTTCTTGAGGGTGCCGCACTCTTTGCCGCTTTTGCAAAGGGTGCGCGGCTACAAGGTAGACATAGAGAAAAAACCCGAGCGCCGTAGGTGCGACATAAGTTCAGTTGACGCCCCCAGCCCTATGCCTTGGTCTTTATCCGTGGACTTCGTTCTTGAGGGTGCCGCACTCTTTGCCGATTTTGCAAAGGGTGCGCGGCTGCAACGCCAGCAATGCCAAGCGCCGTAAGCGCGACATAAGTTCACTTGACGCCCCAGGCCTATGCCTTAGCCTTTATCCGTGGACTTCGTTCTTGAGGGTGCCGCACTCTTTGCCGGTTTTGCAAAGGGTGCGCGGCTACAGGGTAGACCTAGAGAAAAACCCCGAGCCCCGTAAGCGCGATAAAACTCAGCCCGGTGGGTTGGGTCACGCGAATCCCGCGCCACCCATGTGTATATTTGATTTATGGTAACTACTATGTTATCATGCATCGGGCTCGTATTTCGCCCGGTGGAGGGACGCGCATGCCCAACGGCACTATGCTTTACGATACCACATACCGCCGCGTTCGTACAGATCTACTCCGGCCGGCCTCAGCCGCTCAACTCGCCGCGCCGTCACGCCCACTACGCAACAACCCACCCTGTAATTCCGCGTCACCGGCCACCAGCCACTGCATTTCCCACCGAATTTCTAATCGTCACTATTTCGCCACTTTGACAGGGTCTGATGCGTCCTCCGAAGCTCAACTTCGTGACCTGCTTTCCACCAATCACCGCTCATCAATCGCGAATCACCGCCTTTCCACTGGACCCACGCTATGCGCTCCGAACGCTCCGCGATTCTGACGCTATCCGGCCTCGCGCAGCGTCCCAGCCCGGTCGTTGCGAGCGCCGAATCCATCTGCAATAATGATCCGCTTCCACCGAGGGAATTCTTGACCAGTACGACGCCCGGCACAAAGTGGACCGGCAACAAGGTCCGCAGCACGTTCCTTAAATTTTTCGAAGAGCGCGGACATCGCGTGGTGCGCAGCTCCTCGCTCGTCCCGCACAACGATCCCACGCTGCTCTTCACCAACGCCGGGATGAACCAGTTCAAAGACGTCTTCCTCGGCCTCGAACAGCGCGATTACAAGCGCGCCACCACCTGCCAGAAATGCGTCCGCGCCGGCGGCAAACACAACGACCTGGAAAATGTCGGCTTCACGAATCGCCACCTCACTTTTTTCGAAATGCTGGGCAATTTCTCCTTCGGCGATTATTTCAAGAATGAAGCCATCGCCTATGCCTGGGAACTCGTCACCGGCAAAGATTGGTTCGCAGTTCCAGCTGACAAACTCTACTTCACCGTTTTTGGCGGTGCCCAGCTTAGCGGACAAAAGCTTCCGCCCGACCATGACGCGCGCGATCTGTGGTACGGGATCGGCGCGCCGAAGGATCGCGTCTTCGAAATTCCCGGACTCAAGGACAATTTTTGGCAGATGGGCGACACGGGCCCCTGCGGCCCGTGCACTGAAATCTTTTACGACATGGGCCCTGCCGCTTCCGATCAAAGCCACACCGATTGCAAATTCCCGTGTGATTGCGGCCGCTACGTCGAAATCTGGAACCTAGTCTTCATGCAGTTCAATCGCGACACATCCGGCAATCTCAATCCCCTGCCGAAACCGTCAGTCGACACAGGCATGGGCCTGGAACGCATGACCACTGTTCTTGAAGGTGTTGTCAGCATCTACGACACGGATCTGTTTAAGCCGCTTCTGGACGAGGCCTGCAGGCTGGTAGGCGTCCACGATCCGGTCACAGCACAGTCTTCGAACGATCCGCTCGCAGCCTCGCTGCGAGTGGTCGCTGATCACTCACGATCGGCCACGTTCCTCATCGCTGATGGCGTCGTGCCCTCAAATGAGGGCCGCGGATACGTGCTCCGTAAAATTACCCGACGGGCTCTGACTCACGCTCATTTCCTAGGTGCAACGTCGCCGTTTATATCCCTCGTGTCGGCCAAGGTCACACAAGAGATGAAAGGGGCATACCCAGAGCTCGAAGACGCTCGAACACGCGTCACTCGAATCCTTGACGAGGAAGAGCAAAGGTTCAAGCGGGCGCTAAACATCGGATCGGCTCGCCTTGAGAAACTCCTAGCACAGGAAGCTCTGGCTGCGTACTCGGCGGCACCTAGCGCCACTTCCGAGTTTTCGCAGCCAGCCGCCTTCATCGCCTCCGATTTGAAGGATCGCAACAGAGAGCTCACGCGCACGGCCACGAACGCCGTCAGAGTCCTAACCGAAGCCCTAAAGAAGGCTGGGGTCACGGTTAATCTAAAAGGAAGTGATCTATTTCCGCTCTACGACACGTATGGTTTACCCCGCGATTTCATGGAAGATGTTGCCCGCGATTCCGGAGTCAATGTGGACTGGCGCGGATTTGAGCGGGAGCTCGAAGAGCAACGGACACGCTCGAAAGCTTCCTGGAAAGGCGGCCACAAAGAATCGGCAAGCCCTGTTTACGCGAAACTGCGGCAGACATTTAAAACCGAGCCGGATTTTTATTTTGGCACCAGGACGCGCGACGCTCGTATCGAGTCCATTGTCACGAAGGAAGGGTCGGTCAACGAAATCAAAGCTGGCACCGAAGCCGAAGTTGTGCTTGACCGCACATCGATCTACTCCGAATCCGGCGGCCAGGTCGCCGACACCGGCGCGTTTTATGACAATTCCGAATCACTGCAGCTTGCCGAAGTGCGCGGAGCTTACTACCCGGTCACCGGTCTTATCGCGCATCGGATTATCGCGAAAGAAGACCTGCACGTCGGCGATCGCATCGCCACGGTTGCCGATCCTGAACGGCGCGCGCGCGACATGCGCAATCACACTGCGACACATCTGCTCAACGCTGCGCTGCGCAATACTCTAGGCACTCACGTAAAACAAGCCGGCTCGCTGGTGGCGCCTGACCATTTGCGATTCGATTTCTCCCATTTCGCGCCGGTCGATCCCAGCGGACTCGCGGAAATCGAGCAGCAAGTAAACGAAGCAATCCGCAAAAACCTGGAAATGCGCACCGACATCATGAACATCGACGACGCGCTCGCCTCGGGCGCTCTGGCCTTCTTCGGCGACAAATATCCCGAAGCGAATGTGCGCGTCGTGACAATTCCCGACGTCAGCGCGCCGCGCGGTTTCTACAGCAAGGAACTTTGCGGCGGCACGCACGTCGTTCGCACCGGAGACATCGGCGTCTTCAAAATTATTGCCGAGCAGTCTGTCGCCGCCGGTGTGCGCCGCATCGAAGCCTTCTCCGGCGACCGCGCCCTCGACGAATATCAAAAATCGCTCGCGACGCTCCGCACCGTCGCCGGAATGTTGAATGCAGGCGAAGACGAAATCATCGCCGCGCTCGAGCGCCAGTTCGAGAGCACCAAACAACTCGAGAAGCAGGTCGAAGCACTTAAGCGAAAAGCCGCGGGTTCCGTTGCCGGCGACCTGATCGAACAAGCCCGCACCGTGAAGAACGTTCGCCTCATTGCCGCCAGAGTCGACGGATTCGAGCGCGAAGCCCTGCGCCAAATGGTCGACGCCCTGCGCCAGAAGCTGGGCTCCGGCGTAATCGTCCTGGCATCGGCGGACGACGGCAAAGTAGCTCTCATCACAGCAGTTACCAAAGACCTCATTCCTAAACTCCACGCCGGAAAAATCGTCCAGGAGCTAGCCAAACTGGTAGGCGGTTCCGGCGGCGGCAAGCCCGACTTAGCCGAGGCTGGCGGAAAAGACACATCCGGCATACAAAACGCCCTCGACCACGTTTACCCCCTCCTGGACCGATTGTTATAATTGCAATAGCGCCAGTTGCTTACGCCGGAGACGTGTACCTCGCCGGCGTGTGGGCAAATTTTCGTGAACTCTAATCGCTCTGCCTTCCCCATGATAAGCCGTCGTGTGTCGCGGTCCAGGTTCGCACGCTTGTTAATGCGACCGACGCTCGCTAAGCGACGGACGCTCGCGCAGCTACGGACGCTCACACAGCAGCCGACGTTCGCTGAGCATCGTGACTAGCAACTGCATCTCAGTCGCGGTGTTATTAGTCAGTGGCTTCTTCACGCTCGCGCAGCCAGTCCGCGCCCAGCTAGCGACCACCCTAGACGAGCACGGCAAGCTCGTCTTCGTGAATGGGGATTCCCCCAAGCCGCTGCGTAGGAGTACTATTAGTCCGTCGCATAGCGCGTCAAAGGCTCTTCGGACTCCCCCCGCCGCCATACCGGGCGAAGGCACCGCCGCCACTCTTGGCGCCCTGGACGGCAGGCTGGATCGCATCGTTCGCGATGCGGCAGCGCGCCATCAAGTGGATCCCGCGCTGGTTAAGGCGGTTATAAATACGGAATCGGGCTGGAATTCGCGAGCAGTATCGAACAAGGGTGCGGTGGGATTGATGCAATTGATCCCCGGAACCGCGCAACGTTTTGGTGTGGGTAATGTTTTCGACCCGGCTCAGAATGTGGAGGGTGGCACAACGTACTTGAAGGCTTTGCTCGATCGATATGACGGTGACTTAAACAAGTCGCTCGCGGCCTACAATGCGGGCGAGGGCGCCGTTGATCGCAGCGGAGGAGTACCGGCATACCCCGAAACGCAAAATTACGTGCGGAAGGTAACCGACCAGTATTTCCGGCCGGGCTCCGGCCGCAACTCGTCGCTCTGGACACCGCCAAGAATTCCAGTGCGCAAGGAACAAGAGGCAAACGGGCGCGTAGTTTTCACGAATCAATGACGCAGGTGGTTTCCGGTAGAGCTCAATTTTCGGCCAGGTGGCTGTTCCTAGCGTTGGCGCTAGCTATGGCCCTTGTCACGTCCGCCGCGACGAACGACAAAAAGATGGTGGCCGCGCGCGTGCAATTCGAGCGCGCTGTAAAATCGCGCACCACGCTGGAAGGAACTCCACAACAGGATCGCACGCTCGCCGATTACCGCTTCGCTATCGCCGCATACCACCGAGTTTATTTAATTACGCCGCAAGCCGAAGAAGTCACACCCGCGCTAATTGCTGAAGCAGAACTGTACTCGGAGATGGGACGGCTTTTTGACGCCAAGTATTTTCAATCGGCGATTGAAACATACGATTTCCTGCTGAAGGAATATCCCGGCAGCCACTATCGCGGCCAGGCGCTGTATTCGATTGGCCGGATCCAGAAGGATGACTTGAATCAGCCGGATGTCGCCGAGGCCACGTTCAAGGACTATTTGAAGCGATTCCCGAAATCCGAAAGGTCCGATGAAGCTCGCGCCACTCTGAAGGAAATTTCGGACGGACGAGAGAGAGCCAAGGAGCAAGCGGCGGCCGCCGCTGCTGCCGCACTCGCTGCCGCTGCGGAAAAGTTGCCGGAACTTAAAGGCAAAACCGTCCAGCAGCGTGAAAGCGATAATGGAACGCCGCGGGTTCTGGACATTAAGACCTGGAACGGCGAAAACGCAGTGCGGATCGTCGTGACGTTGGAAGACACTGTGGCCTTCAATGCCGCGCGCATCGCCTCTCCCGATCGTATCTACGTGGATCTGCACAGAGCCAGAATCACGCCGTACATTGCGAAAAAAAATCTGGACGTAAAAGAAGGGCTGCTGAAATCGGTGCGCATCGCGCAGAACAAAGATGGTGTTGTGCGCGTAGTCCTGGATGTCGATGGAGCGCGCGATTACACGACCTACTTGCTGGCGAATCCGTATCGCCTGGTGATCGAAGTGCGGAATAAACCGGCTGCGATGTCTGCGAAGGATGGGACCCAGCCTGAAGCCGTCGGGAGCAGCGCGCCGCCCGCCGTTGCCGCGCCTACCGCAGTGCTTGGCGCCAAGAACGAGAGCGAGAAGGCTGCCACCAAATCCGGCGCTAATTCGAAGTCGGCGAATCTTACGCCGCCCACCGAATCAAAACCGACCCGGGACGGCCAGCGCTCGCTCACACGCGCACTCGGCTTAAAAATCAGCCGCATCGTCATCGACGCCGGACACGGTGGTCACGATACTGGAACGATTGGACCTCACGGCTTGATGGAAAAAGATCTTTGCCTGGACGTGGCGCTGCGGCTGGGCCGCGAAATCGAAGAAAAACTGCCTAATGCGGAAGTTATCTATACGCGCAAGGACGATACGTTTATTCCACTGGAGCAGCGTACCGCCATTGCCAACGAATCGAAGGCTGATTTGTTTATTTCGATCCATGCGAATTCGAGCCATAACGAAGCCGCGCGTGGAATTGAGACTTATTATTTGAACTTCGCCACTTCCGAGGAATCAATGGAAGTAGCGGCGCGCGAAAACGCGTTAGCGCAAGGATCGCTGCATGAATTGCAGGACATCATCAAGAAAATCGCGCGCAACGAGAAAATTGAAGAATCGAAGGAGCTGGCCAGCGACATTCAGGACTCGCTCACGCACCGGTTGCAACTGGTAAGCCAAGACGAGCGGAATCGCGGAGTTAAGAAGGCGCCGTTCGTTGTGCTTATCGGCGCGGACATGCCTTCAGTGCTTTCGGAGATTTCCTTTATCAGCAATCCGAGCGATGAAAAATTACTGAAGAAAACCGACCAGCGCCAGCGAGTTGCCGATGGGCTCTATCGAGGGATCGCCTCGTACCTGGATAGCTTGAACAGCCTTACCTACAACAAATCGAAACTGGTTTCCGAAAACCACGCGGGTTCCGGCGGTGGAACTGCGATTGTGGCTGCTGAACGAAATCCTAAATAGCGCCACGCTCCGGGTCGTCCGCGTCGCCTTTCTCGCATGCGGTTGAAAGCTTTCGCGCTGCCCTTCCTACCTCGGTGTGCAGGGTCCACCGCGCTGCATTTGAAGCATTGGTGCTCCCTGCGCTCAACCGCCAGACGTTACTTTCGGCTTGCTGTCAGCCTCCGTTCGTGGACCGCGCATTCCGATTCTGTCATGCCTGAAGCTTTTGTCATTTCATGGCGTATATCTTCGACTGCCTTATACCAATCGATGTCTGGCGAATCGAATGGGCAACCTCGTCGAACCCAGTATTGATATGCGCGCAGAGCGATAAATTTCTCAGCTAAATAAGTTTCCGGGTCGATCGATTTCCGTGATTGGGCCATCGGATACACCTCCTTTCTCTGATAATTTTGCAAAATGTCAGCATTCGTGACAATCGGGATCTTGTGGGAGAATGCCGTCTTGACAAACATACGAGGCCCCAATTGGCGCGGGCTGCGCCCGGAAACTGTAAGCTCGCCGTGACCCGTCGAACGGCGCTTGAACGAGCGATCGGCTTCTAGGCGCTTCCGTGGCCGGTATCGCTTTCATAATCATGGAATATTCAATAAAATGAGAGTCTCACGGAAATCTTCTGCGGAAACTCGGCATCTAAGCTATCGGGGATATATGCGACGTTTTGCTTTTTTACTGACAACTGTACTGTTTCTAGCCGCGATTCCGGCAAGCGGCCAAGGCATTCTTCCCGGGTCCTTCGCGGGATGGACTGGCGACCTAAAGCCAGGAGTTCCCGACTCCGCAACTACGAGCCAGCAGGTGGCAGCGCAGCAGGAGTACGGATTTATTTCCGCGGAGCAGGGTTCGTTCTCGCGAGGCTATGACAGTTTGCAGGTTACGCTGTACCGGATGAAAGATCCGAGCGGAGCGTACGGACTCTATTCGTATCTGCGTTTGCCCGATATGCCGCGTGCCGATATGTCGGACCATTCGTCTATTTCGCGCGAACGCGCGCTGGTGTTGAACGGCAACCTGGTTCTGGATATCCGCGGCACCGATCTGCCGCGTCTCAGCAGGGATGTGAATGCATTGGTTGCGGTGACCGCTCCTAAGGCTGAACAGGGTCCGCTCCCGACGGTTTCAGAGCATTTGCCACTAAAAGGATTCATCGAGCGTTCCGACAAGTACATTTTGGGGCCGCTGACTTTGAATCAATTTTTTCCGGTGTCTAATAACGATTGGTTGGGATTTGGAACCGGCGCCGAGGCCGAGGTCGCTCGATATCATGTGGACGGCCGTGAACTAAATCTGCTGTTGGCCGACTTCCCCACCCCTCAGACGGCGCAAAAAAAATTGATGGAACTGCAGCGGGATTATCACGTTAACTCCGGGCCATCTGGCGATACCGCTTCTCCGATATTTGCTCGGCGCTCGATTACGTTGCTGGCAATCGTCTCCGGTGCTCGCACGCAACAAGAGGCGAACAAATTGCTGGATCAGATTCAATCCGGGACCGAAGTGACTTGGAATGAGCCGACATTTCAATTCAAAGAACCCGCGATCTCAACGATGATCGTCGGCGCGATTATGGGGACTGGCGTGATTTGCTGTTTCGCCTTGATTTCCGGTATCGCTTTCGGCGGATTCCGGCTGGTTGTGAAGCGCTTTTTGCCAGACAGGGTATTTGACCGCAGCAGCCAGATGCAAGTGTTGCAGCTGGGTCTTGCCAGTAAACCCATCAATTCAGAGGACTTTTACGGTATCGGCAAGAATAAGAGCGAATAGCCGAGCAGTGGAAAACTTTCACAGATCACGATTAAACTCATACGAGTCAATAAGTTACGATTGAATCAAAAAGTTTCTTTCCTGCTTGACTGATTTCCGCCGCCCGTACTAGACTGCGTTCAGGACAGGGTTCTGTGGCCCACCGCGCAGTGGCCGTGGAGCTTTCTCCCTCGAAGGCCCGCCAAAAGCGGGCCTTCTGCTTTTAAGAGTAACCAGACGCCCGCCCTACCAATTTCCCGCCGCCGCTAGCACAAATGTTATGAGTGCGCTCACGGTGACATCCGCGGCAAATTTAGAAACTCGTAGTGAAACGCACCGCATAGCTGCGAGATGGTTCAATCGCGTTGCCAGAAAAAAGCCCGCCGAAGTCCAGCACGTTCAGACGGCCATTCAGGTTTTGTCCATCAGCCTGAAGGCGCAAAGTCAGGCGCTCTCCCGTATAGATGTCCGCCCCCGCCGACGCGTTGACCGAGAGTGACGGCCTGACGCGGCCGCGATCGAAATTGATGCGAGCGACCACAGCCTGGCCATATTCGGCCAGCGCTTCGGCATAGGTACCGTCGAAATCGAACGGAAGTCCGCTCCCGTAATCCGCTCCGCCTGCCACCCATAGTCGCGGCCACAATTGGTAGCGAAAGCGCGATCGCAGCGTATTGCGCTGATCCTGCGAGTCCGGAAAGTGCCCGGTGAGCTGCGTAGCCGCAGTGGTCGCATCAACGCCCAGAAAGAGCCCCCCTGTCACGGGAAACCAAGCATTGCCGACGGTGTAAGAATAACTGACAAAACCAGAAAGGTTGCGCCAGTGCGGGAGTTCGATTTTCCCTTCCGCTCCGTAAATAATGGCCTTGTCGAAAGCGATAGGAAAACTGACGCCGGTGTTCAGAAGCTGGTCGTCGTCGGCGTAATCCCGCGCGAAACGTCGAAAAATATTGGCATCCAGCCTGAACTGCCCGAAAAACCCTTTGGCCAGGCCGGCTTCATAGTAATCGCCGTGGGACGGTTGAACCGGCAGGCGCAGCACATCGGGATTCAGAACTGCGACGTCGGGCGAACTGGAGAGCAGAATATTTTCGAATGACGGCGTTTGGAAAATCCGATCATAGGAGGCATGAAGAACCAGATCCATCGATTGAAAATATCGCGCCACGGACAAGCGCGGGCTTACGGCGTTCTGATTAACCAGGAGCTGGTAATGATCCCAGCGCAATCCCGCGCTGATGGTCCATTTTCCAACGCGAATCATATCCTGAACAAAGGCTGACTGCTCCAGATCAGGGCGATTCGCCGCAAAACTGAAATTTGCCGGAGTGCCCGGATCAAAATAGATCGGGTTGGTTATGGCGTCGCTAAACTTTTCATTTAACAATGTGGCGTCAGACTCGACGCCGGCTTTCCATTCCTGATTCCCGCGGTGAATTGAAATCGTGCCTTTGAAATATCCTTCACGAAACCAATTGTGCTGAAACGCGATGATTGGCGTGGAAAATGGATTGGAGGCCAGATCGCTCGAATTGTCTCGAATCATGCCTCGCAGATCGCCGACCACATTCGGCGAAAAAGTGTGCGAATACGAAATAATTCCCATCGTTTCAAAATTGTTAGCCGTTTGCAGTTGACCGTTGGCCTGCTGAAGCTGCTCGTTGGGAATTTTGTAGCGCGCTAGTTCGTGCCGCACGCTCACGCTTAGACGATCGTTCGCTGTGAACTCGCGTTCATAGCTCGCCGAGAAATCCCCGGCGGTGCCGGAATTCGTGAAGTTCTGCGGGACAACGGGATTCAGATAATGGCTGGTTTCATCGCCGCTGGCGCTTACGCCGAAAGCATTTTTTCCACGGCTATATTGGAGGCGCATGAACGCGCCGGCAGTGTCAAAGCTGCCGCCGGACGAAACAATCTGACCATGGAAACCAGCAGGCGAGTCATTCAGGGTATTAACCTCCACGACCCCTCCCATTTTTCTGCCGTATTCCGCAGGAAACCCCGCAGTGTAGATGCTCATCGATTCGACATCGTCCGCTTCAATTTCAGGTCCAAACCCGGGGGAGCGGTTATCAGTGAGCGGAATTCCATCCAGCACGAATTGCGTTTGATACTCGGACCCGCGCGGATGCAAAACCGCGTTTCCTTCGTACAGCCAGCCAGGCTGGGAATTCACCAGATCCTGCAGCGAACGACCCGGCAACGAAGATGGACGGTCGGCGATGAATTCAGACCCGATCTCACTGATCGAACCGGCACGATAAGGGTCTACCAGAGTGGATTGGTCGCTGACCTTTACGGTGGAATCAACGGCAGCCATGCGAAGATGTATCGTGCGATCGGACGGAGCAGTAGCCAGGATTTCAACCAATTCGGAATAAGGTGCAAACCCTTCCAGCCGTACGTGCACTTCATACACGCCAAAAGGCAGATGTCTGGCGAGCAATCGTCCCGTGTCGTCCGAGGAGAAGGATTGATCATAATGATTTGATTCGCTGACGATTTCCACGAAAGCTTTGACGGCCGATCCGGACGGATCGATGACTCTAAGGCGCAGCTCTCCAGTGTTGCTTTGTGCATACAGCGAAGTGGCAAGCAGCACAAAAACGGCGAGCGTTCTCATATTCTTCGGTCGCACGCGCATACCGCGTACGATGTTACAGCAAAGGCGCTTCGGGTAAGAAAACCCAGAGACCGGATTTGCTCAAAACCCCACGCTCCGTGCTCTAACGGTAGCCGCTTGTCACCAGTATTTTTAATATGCCATGCAAACTTTGACGATATTCGCGAATCGAAATAAAATCACGCTTCGTGGAAACCATGTCGGCTATTAACGCTGGCATGCAAGGTGTCCGGACGCTAGACTGACATGATGACCAATCACTCGCGAGCTTGCTGGCTCGCATTCGCACTAATTGCTTCACTATTTTCAATCTCGTTTACCGCATTCGCGCAGCAGCCGACGCCGTCTTCCTCCGCTTCGCCTGTTCAGCCGACTACGCCTGACGCTTCGCAGCAGACTACGCCTCCGGCAAATTCCAGTCCGAGTTCCAGTCAGAATTCGAGTGGTCACAACACCCAGCCGGGTCAGACCTCGCAAAAACCCGTTCAAAATGGGTCCGGGGGCTCGAATGACCGGTTGTTTTATGCCTTGCCGAACTTCTTGACGCTTGAGAATTCCGCGAATGTACCGCCGCTGACTGCGGGGCAAAAATTCAAGCTGATTGCAAGGTCTTCGTTTGATCCTGCCCAATTCGCCTGGTACGGCGCAATTTCGGCCGTCGGCCAAGCCGAAAACAGCGAGCCGGCCTACGGCCAGGGGTGGGGAGCCTACGGGAAACGCTATGCTACGGACATGGCTGACGGCGTGATTGAAGGTTTCATGGTAAGCGGCGTCTTCCCTTCTGTCTTCAAACAAGACCCCCGATATTTTGTGCTAGGCAAGGGAGGCTTCTGGCATCGCACCGAGTATGCCTTTAGCCGGCTTATAATTACTCGTTCCGATTCGGGACGCGCCGAGTTCAATTCATCTGAGATTTTTGGTTCCGCAACCGCAGCTGCGATTTCTACGTATGGCTACCACCCGCACGACGACAAGACGTTGGATAACACCGCGAGCGTCTGGGGAACGCAGGTGGGCTATGACGCGATTGCCGTTGTGGTAAAGGAATTCTGGCCTGATATTCGGCGCAAAGTTCACAAAAAGCGCACGGGCGATCAAGATTAATTTAAATTAATTTTATTTAGTGAAATATTTTTTCATTTGAATTGAACCCACCTGGTATTCCGGCCGTCGCTCCACGCATACATGCTTGCCTGATGAACGTTATTCACTGTAGTGATCAGATTTCGCTTGAGGTTCGGTTGATCTCTACGAATGCGAGTAGTACTCATGTACAGGTCACTTAATCAGTACCATCTGCCAGTTTCAGCCTGTCTTAGGCCGCTGTAAGGTGCCTACCACCCTAAATTCGGAACGAGATTGTCGGCGAAATTCCGCATAGCTCTAAAGTTTGGCGAGATTCAGCCGATGACCGGTGAAATCCGAATAGAGATGGGAGGAAACCTTTGCGCCGCATTCTCCTTGTACCGGCTGCCGTGGCTTTAGCACTGCTCATAGAAGGTTGTGCAGTAGGCAGCGCAGGCACCGCGCCTGCGAGCCCTGCCCCAGCCACAGGAACGCTAACACTTTCCCCCAGCAGTGTTTCGGTTCGCGCTGGTTCTACTCAACAATTTACTCCGTCGATAACTGGAAAGACGCTCGCGTGGTCGGTGAACGGCGTAGTGGGCGGCAGCGCCACAATCGGAACGATTGATGTGAACGGAAACTATACCGGACCTGAGACAGTTCCGTCGCCGGACACCGTAACAGTTGAAGCCGTCGAAAGCTCGAGCCCAACCCTGATCGGAAGCAGCGCTGTCAGCTTGCTAAATCCTGCGCCAAAAATTTCCGGCATGTCGCCTCCACAGATAAATGTTGGTTCGTTCACACTGACGATCACCGGAAGCAACTTTGTGAATGGCGGAACTATTTCCTTTGCGGGGACGACGCTTTCAGAAACTTTTGTATCCAGCACACAAGTAAAAGTGACCGGCACTGCCACAGATGCCGAAGTGGGATCAGTTATGGTGCAAGTAAACAATCCCAACCCTGGATCGTTAGACTCCAACGACGTAAGCGTGCAGGTTATCGCTCCAATATCGACACCGCCGCCCCCGGTCTCCGTTACCGCGAATATAGCCGATCGCTTTCTGCAGCAAAGCACATTTGGCGCGACTCCGCAGTTAGTCAGCCAAGTGCAGAACAGTGGTCTGCAAGCATTTTTGTCGTCGCAATTTGGAGCGCCCGTCACTCAGTATCCTCAGCCGGCATCGACAGAAACAAATCTGCAACTGGTGCAGCAGAGATTTTATGTACAGATCCTGACGGCGCCGGATCAATTGCGCCAACGCGTAGCATTTGCCCTGAGCCAGATTTTTGTTATTGGCGGCTCAAAAATAGGCGATCCTACAGCATACACCAACTATTTGCAACTTCTCGATAACGATGCCTTCACGAATTACCGGCAAATAATGAATGACGTCACGCTCTCCCCTGCCATGGGACATTGGCTGGACATGGTGAATAACGGCAAGCCGAATATCAGCAAGGGCGATCATGCCGACGAAAATTACGCGCGCGAGTTCATGCTACTGTTCACCATCGGAACGTCGCAGCTGAATCCAGATGCTTCCTATCAATTGGATTCTGGCGGCACCCAGATTCCAACCTATACCCAGAATACCGTGGAGGCTTTCGCTCTGGCATATACGGGCTGGACATATCCCCTGGCGCCCGGTGCGACGCAACAAACCTATAACCCGTCTTATTGGACTGGACAAATGGTGGCGGTGGATTCAAACCACGATATGGAGTCCAAACAACTGCTTGTGTACCCCGGCGCGGCGGGTGGCGGGCTTCTGCCAGCCGGGCAGACGTCCGCGCAGGATCTGAAGGGCGCGTTGGACAACGTGTTTAATCATCCTAATGTTGGGCCATTCGTCTCGCGTGAACTAATCCAACACTTGGTCACGAGCAACCCCAGCCCCGCTTACATCCAGCGAGTCGCAAGCGTTTTCGATAACAACGGCTCCGGCGTGCGCGGCGATATGAAATTAGTTATCACGGCAATACTGATGGATCCCGAAGCACGCCGCGGCGATGATCCGGCAAATGCTGCCGCAACCGACGGCCATCTGCAAGAGCCCATTCTCTTCATCGCCGGCCTTCTCCGCGCCTTTGGAGCCACCAGCGACGGCTCTAACCTGGCTTATTACGGGAACAACATGGGACAGGAAGCGCTGTACTCGCCGAGCATTTTCAATTTTTACTCGCCCAACTATGTGATACCGGGAACAAACACGTTAGGTCCTGAGTTTCAGCTGCTGACCACGGCTACATCGCTATCTCGCGTGAATTGGGTGAGCAGTCTTGTGTACGGTTCGCTGGGTACCGGCACACAAGTGAGTTTCGGGAACTATGCAACACAGGCCTCGAATCCAACGGCGCTTGTGGACACGCTTAACACCCTGTTGATGCACGGCTCGATGTCCGCGGACATGAAGAACAGCATTCTCACCGCGATGCAAACCGTGCCGGTAAGCAATAACCAATTAACGCAGGAAGCCCAGGCCGCGATCTATTTGATCGGGACTTCCTCTCAGTATCAGGTGCAGCACTAATTCCAGAAAAGCTCCCAGGAGTGCGAATATGTCTCGGGCAAAAGCAATATCACGCAGGGATCTGTTGCGCGTTGGATGCTGCACCGCCGCATCTTTCGGAATGACGGCAGCGATGGGCCGCCTGAATATGATTCACGCTTTGGCGGCGCCTTCGTCCAGCGGTTATCAGGCGCTGGTGTGTATTTTTCTTTTCGGCGGGAACGACAGTAATAACCTGATCGTCCCGAACGACGGCGCCGGCTATCAGAACTATGCGACGATACGCGCCAACCTGGCGCTTCCTCAGAGCTCTCTTCTTCCCATCGTGACAAAGACCGGCAAAGTGCCCTACGGTTTGCATCCGCAACTGCCGGGCATGCAGGCATTATTCAATAGCGGCCAGCTCGCCGTGGTGGCGAACGTCGGCACGCTGTCGCAGTCGGTTACCCGCAGCCAATATCAACAAGGAAACGTAACTCTGCCCGTGAATTTGTTTTCGCATTCCGATCAGCAAGGGCAGTGGCAGACCGCACAATTTGACGGCACAGGATCGACTGGATGGGCCGGGCGCACGGCAGATGTGCTGCAGACGTTGAACTCCGGCGCGCAATATCCGCCGATTACATCGGTAGCGGGTGGAGCGATTATGTGCAACGGAGCGCAGACGCAACCCTACGCGCTGGCTCCTGGTTCAACACCCGGCCTGAGCGGTTTCTACGACACCGCCGCTCAAAACGCGCGTCTGGTATCGTTCCAGCAACTGCTCACATTTGATTCAGGGCTATCGCTGGTGCAAGACACCAGCGCCGTGATGACTCAGTCTCTCGCGCAAAGCAAGATCCTCTCGTCCGCGCTCAAAGGGGTGGCGGCGCTGCAAACGACATTCCCAAACACGCCGATTGGGGCGCAATTGAAGCAAGTGGCGCAAGTCATGCAAGTGCGCACTACCCTGGGATTGCAGCGGCAGATTTTCTTCTGCTCCCTGGGCGGATTCGATACGCACACCGCTCAATTGCCGACACAACAGAGCCTGTATTCGCAACTCGATCCTGCGGTCTCGGCTTTTTACAACGCCACTGTGGAGTTGGGACTTCAGCAACAGGTTACTTCGTTTACTCTTTCCGATTTCAGCCGAACTTTTCAACCGGGATCGAACGGAGGCACGGATCACGCGTGGGGCAGCCACCATCTGGTTGTGGGTGGCGCGGTGCATGGCGGAGACCTCTACGGCACGTTTCCGCAGTTGGCGCTGGGAGGGCCGGACGACGTTGCTACCAATGGCCGCTGGATTCCGAGCACTTCGGTTGATCAATATGGCGCGACGCTGGCCACATGGTTTGGCGTGGGAGGCACCGACCTGCCGACAATTTTCCCGAATTTGCCGAACTTCACAACGCCCACGCTGTCGTTCTTGGGTTGAAACTAACCCCATCAATCCGCGGAGCAAGTATTTAAAACGGCTACAGTACGTTTCGAGCTAAACGCTCGATTATTATTCTCCGTTGTTCCTCGCCGGCGCCCTGTAATCTCGTGTATTGTGAATTGGTTTTTTGTTCTGCCGGCGTGGGTACGCGCCAACGAACGGCCGTTGGACCTGCGGGGGTGCGGTATGAGCAAGCGTTCAGTGTTGGCAACTTTGTTGCGGACCGCAGCGGACATATTGCTTTCGGGCGAGGACGAGCGAGGATCGCAGAAACGTCGCGCAGCCGCGGAGAAAAGATCATCCCCGGTATCAAGGTCACGGCGCGAGGCTGCCCTTCAAAGGTTTGACGCCGACGAAGCCACACGGCGTTATCTGATGAAAGTCATGCTTCCGCTGACGGTGATTCCAGGGGTGCTCGATTGGCTGTGGCATAAACAGACGAAAATTGAAACGACCAGCGGCACGAAGGAGTCACTTTTTCATCTGGCAATGATGGGGCAGAACTGCGCGCTGCTCCTTTCCGGCTTGTTTCTGGAGATGAATGCCGGCGGGCTGGCGCTCATGTCCGGCTTGGCCGTGGCCCATGAGGCGACAGCGATGTGGGACGTCAGCTCGACGATATCGGAAAGAAAGATCAGCGCTCACGAGCAGCACACCCACAGCTTTATGGAAAGTATTCCGTTTCTGATTACAGCCTGCGCCGTCTGTTTCCATCCAAATCAGTTTCTTGCGCTGTTCGGAGCTGGACCCGAAAAGGCGGAAATGAAACTCAAATTGAAGAGGCCTCTGCTTCCGGTGAAAGACATTGCGCTAATATTCGGCTCATTGAGCCTGGTGGGTGGTCTGCCGCTGGTGGAAGAGTTATTGCGATGCATGGATGCACAGGCAAAAGGACTGGTCGGAACGGATACGCCGTCGTGCGCGCGCGAACTCTACGGCGACGGTGATTAGACGGTGTAAATGGACGCGTGGGGCCTGCAAAAAATAAATCCGGCGCGATCGTGGCGTGGCAACAGATTCATTTCGGTGCAAGAGCACCTCTCCGGGTGCGGGCTTGTAGTAACCCGTGGCGCCTGGAAAATGCACTAGGTGGAACTGCTCGTAAATTCCGAATAACGTTTCACACTCTCCTAAAAAGAAGTGTCCGCCCGGAATCAGGCCGTTGAAAAAGTGATCGACGGTTCTTTTTTTGGCAGGCGCATCGAAATAAATCAAAACGTTGCAGCAGAAAACCAAATCGAATCCCTTCATAAACAGCATTTTCGACGGATCCTGCAGGTTTAACCTATCGAACTTTATCGGAGCTCGTACCAGGTCCTTCACGCGGTATAGATTGCCTTCCTGCTTGAAGTATTTATCGCGCATCAATGGAGAGAGGTTTCTGACGGAATATTCCGCGTACAGACCCTCGCGGCATTTGGCCAGCGAATCGTCGTTCAAATCGGTGGCGACGATTTCGATTTTCCAATCCTTGAACTTCGGCGCAATCTGTTCGAGAAATAGAATCGAAAGAGTGTAAGACTCTTCGCCCGTCGAGCAGCCCGCGCTCCACACCCGCAGTTTCTTGACTACTTGCTTGCCTGGTTGACTGACAATCTTGGGAAAGATGATCTTACTTACAGCGTCGATAGTGGGCTGGCCTCGAAAAAAATAAGTTTCGCCAATGGTAATTTCATTCAGAAGACTGCGCATCTCCGCGTCGCGGTTGGCGCGTGTGGTGAGCTGGTCCAGGTAATCGGCAAAAGTATTGCAGTTGAGTTCCTTCATGCGCCGCCGCGCACGAATGGCCAGCAGGTAAAACTTTGATTCCGCATGGAAGATGCCGGAAATGCGATAAATCAAGTCGCGAAGTTTGACCAATGCTGGGTCGGCCAGGTCGGCGTCCGCCGCTTTCTGATTTATTGTGGCCACGCTGTTTACGCTCATATCGGTTCGTTCCTCCGGCCTCCGAACTTCGCATTCACCCAAGCAGATTTCAGACACGCATCGCACAACGAGATACCGCCGCTTTTTCCATCGCGCAAGTCACTGCCTTTGCGTCAACGGGCCCTTTTTGAACTGCGGGGCAGAGAGCTGAGGTGCGATGGCCGAGGAGCTGCGGTGCATTGCGACACGGCGTCCAATTTCGCGAGCCATATCAGCGATCGGATAAATAGCGTCGGCCAGTCCCGCTGCAACCAACTGGCCTGGCATGCCCCAAACGACCGAACTAGCCTCGTCCTGCGCCAGAATTTGCCCCCCTTTTTCGTGAATATGCACGGCGCCACTCGAGCCGTCGCAGCCCATCCCGGTGAGCACAACCGCCAGCACGTTGGCTCCGAAAACCTTGGCGACCGATCGAAACATGGGATCAACCGCAGGCCGGCAATAGTTTTCCGGCGGCCCCTGATTCAGAGCGAGCTGCGCCCAGGTTTCTTTCCTTTCGACGCACATGTGAAAATCGCCCGGGGCGATCCAGGCGTCGCCTGGTTTGAGAATTTCGCCGGCACTCCCTTCACGTATCGTCAGCGCTGAGTTTTGATTTAGCCTGGCCGCCAGCAAGCGCGTAAATAACGGAGGCATGTGCTGTATGACCACGATAGGCACGGGAAAGTTTCCGGGTAGACCTTGCATCAGAACCGCAAGCGCATTGGGCCCACCGGTGGATGAACCGATGGCGAGCAGGTCAATTCGGCTGAAAGCTCGGGTGGTGGGTTTCGGAACAGCTGATAATGGGCGCCGCAGCTGCTAGGCAGGGGCGGCGGGAGTTTCGGCAGGCACCGGACAGAGCGCCTTAATCTTTGGGATGAGTTGTTCGCGAAGCTGGCGAAGGGTCACGTCCAAACTGCCGGCATTACTGGGCTTGGTTACATAGTCGCTGGCGCCGAGCGACAACGCTTCTAATGTAGTGGCCGCGCCTCTTTCGGTGAGCGTGCTGAACATGATCACGGGAAGCTTGGGATAAAGCTTCCGAATGGCCGCAAGGGTTTCCAGACCATCCATTTCCGGCATTTCCACATCAAGGGTCACAAGGTCAGGATGCACTTGCGGGATTTTGGCCAGTGCAATGCGGCCGTTCGCTGCGGTTCCCACAACTTCCAAAGCAGAGTCCGGCGCGAGGCCGTCGGACAGAACTTTCCGAATGACCCAATCGCCCATCCTGGCGTGTTCCTCTTCGTGAACGCGTGGAGCGGTCGCGGCTTTTAGCACCACTTCAAGATCCAGCATCTCGGTGACACGGTTGTCGATTACCGCGGCGTATAGAACGCCCGGGCGCGTCGCAGGAGATTTCACGTCGGCGCGGTCCGCGATAATATCCAAAATCTGTTCCACCACCAGGCCAACAGCACTGCCTTCGTGGTTACACACCAGGACCTGAATCGATTCAGGATCGGGCATCGCTTCCTGAGCTTCGGGGTGACGTCTTCTTTTGCGCCTCTCCTCCAGCACAACTTTCAGATAGATAAGCGGAAGGATTTTGCCGCGGTATTGAATCACCGATTCCGTGCCGGAATCCTCCACCTGCGAAGATGGGAACTCTTCCAGCCGGGCCAGCGCGCCCAGCGGCACAGCCATGCGCGCGTCATCGGGACCGGAAAACACGAGGAACGTCTGTTTGTCGCTGGCCGTTTCCTTATCTCCGGCGCCAGATCCTCCCGCGGCGCGATCTTGTCCTTCAGAGACGACCCCGGCGCGCTGCGCCAGCCCGAGAACGTCCAGGATTAACGCCACCACACCGTCGCCCATGATGGTGGCTCCCGCGAAAGTTTTCAGGGATTTCAGGCGGCGATCCAGCGGCTTGACCACGATTTCTTCCGTATCTCTGATTTCATCGGCGATAAGCCCGAACTGGCGGCTATCCGCCTGCAGCACTACCATGTTTCTAACCCCATCGTCTTCGGACGCCACTGATTTCTTCTCGATTTTCAGTTCGCGATCGAGGTAGACCAATGGCAACAGGCGTCCCCGCAGGCGATACACCGGTGCGCCATGAACCATTTCAATTCCAGTGCGTGACGGATCTCCATCGATGCGTACCAACTCGATCAGGCTGACTTGAGGGATGACAAACCGTTTGTTGCCGGAGCGCACCACCAGCCCAGGAATGATCGCGAGGGTCAACGGGATTTTTGTCTTCACCGTGGTGCCAACGCCGGGCGTTGACTGCACGTCCACCGTGCCGCCGATTCTCTCTATGTTGGTTTTACCACGTCCATGCCGACGCCGCGGCCGGATACGTTGGTAATCTTGTCCGCAGTGGAAAACCCCGGAAGGAAAATCAGGTTGAGGACTTCGCGCTCGGTCATCTGGGCGAGTTTTTCGGCAGTCAGGAGTCCGCGTTCCAGGGCCTTGCGTTTGATTTTTTCCTGGTCGAGGCCGGCTCCATCGTCGCCAATTTCGATGTTGACTTGTCCGCCCTCGTGGTAGGCACGCAGCGTGACGCGGCCTTCCGCGGATTTTCCAGTAGCGACGCGCACTTCCGGGCGTTCGCCCACATGGGCCACGGATTCCAGCTTGGTGAAACCCAGGAATCCGCAGGTACCTTTAATTGTGTGAATGGTACGAAAGACGTTCGCGAGCGTCGCGCGGTTGGAGGGGTCTTTTTCCAACTGAACGAGTTCGCGGTCTAATGTATCGAGGTTCTCATTACCTTCCACGAGAAACTCGCGAACGATTTCATCGCTCATGCTTTTTAGGCCTCGGATGAGGGAATTTGTTCAGGCGCAGGACCGGCGCAAAAGCTTTTGCTGTTATTCATTTATTCTCGTCGTGGGCAGCGGTCGCGAAAGCCGTCGGGTTGAATGCGGGTTGCGGCCGCTCCAATAGTTTCCCGAAACGCAGCTCTCTTTGGGCAACGAGCATTTGGCATGCCACACGAATTTCATCACTTCGTATGCTGACCTCGGCATTGATATCGGCAAATTGCTTTTGTTTCTTGAGGTAGCTGATTGCTGGTGCGGGGGAGCACAACTGTATTCGGTGCCGGTCGAAGATTCTGCTCGGAATTCTAAGGATTCGCTTATCCCTTTGTAGTTTGGCGTGATTCAATGCGGAACGCGTTTAGCGTGCGCGTAATTAACTTTTTTCGGAGACGCGATCCAAACCAGAGCGACGGGTGGATCGAGAAACCTGCGACAGGCGCGTGGCCGAGAGGCCGATTTTCGTTGAAGTTGAGGTGCGTACCCCTGCAAAAAAATGACGATTAGAATGAGGCCCAAGTGTTTGTTTTCTTAGAGTTACGGACGTTTCTAATCGTCCCGAGTGACGATTAGAAATTGCAGGGTGCGGTTCGATTTCTGGGTGTGAGTGCTGGGGAGTTTCGGGGAGTAGTTGGCTTTTTGCGGCTCGAACTGGTGTTTGAGAGAGGGTGCGGATTTCGGGGATGGGATTTTGCGGCACGGTTTGATGCGCACAGTGGAGAGAGAATCTTCGGGCCGGTAAACCGTCCCCGAGAATGACGACGCCGTGGGGGCAGAGTTGGATTAAGGAACCGCGGATTCGTAGGTTCTTGATCGCCCTTTCATCGTGGCGTAATTTGCGAGATTTTTTCATTTGGTTGATTCCCGTTTGTGAGGCTAACACGCGGGTGTCTTGTGGAATAGTGAACGGAAGGACAGGCGAGGGACAGGACCGGTACTAGCTGTACAGAATGAGATCGTTCGGGACACGCTACGTTTTCACTGTGCAAAGATTCGGTTGTAGGGTGCAGGTGGTCGTAACGAGGTTCTCGCTGTTTCGCGTCGCTGGGGTTGCAGCCGCGCACCCTTCGCAAAACCGGCAAAGAGTGCGGCACCCTTAGAAACAGAGGCAGCGGTGTTGGACAAGGCCGATGTCCTCGGACGTCGATGTCCTCGGACAGTCAACCGTCGCTGAGGTTGCAGCCGCGCACCCTTCGCTAAACCGGCAAAGAGTGCGGCACCCTTAGAAACAGAGTCAGCGGCGTAGGACAAAGCCCATGTCCTCGGACGTCAACCGTCGCTGAGGTTGCAGCCGCGCACCCTTTACAAAACCGGCAGAGAGTGCGGCACCCTTAGAAACAGAATCAGCGGCGTAGGACAAAGCCGATGTCCTCGGACGTCAACCTCGCTGAGGTTGCAGCCGCGCACCCTTTACAAAACCGGCAGAGAGTGCGGCACCCTTAGAAACAGAGTCAGCGGCGTGGGACAAAGCCCATGTCCTCGGACGTCAACCGTCGCTGAGGTTACAGCCGCGCACCCTTTGCAAAACCGGCAAAGAGTGGGGCACCCTCAGAAACAGAGTCATGAGTACGCAAAGAAAATCAGCGTCTTCACCTTGGGTGATCGAATCGAAGTGGAGGGCGTCTGGGCAGCGTGTTACCGAACTCTAAAGTCCCCCGGTTACATCCATAGTGGATGGACCGGAAAAGAGACCGAACCAGCCGGCGCTGGCTTCGTCGGCCTGGCTATTAGAGGTTACTGTCAACATGTCCACAAATGAGCATGGGCCGACAGCGGTTCTTCCGTCGCGGGGTCTTTCGGGTTGTGAGGTGTTTTGTTTTCATAGAAATAACCATGTTGTTTCGCGGGACCTCGAAATGCTAGTACGAAAATAGGAGGGGTGCATCAAAAATGGCGGCAGCGAGTACGACCGCACCAGTCAAAGTGACGGAGCCACAGCAGAATTCAGTGCCACCTAGGGCCAAGCCAAATTGGCAGAAGTACGGAACTCCTGTGTTGGTGGTACTGCTGGCTGCTGCGGTGGTAGTCACAATCACATGGAACTGGAACTCGTGGGAGGGTGGCCGAGTCGAGCAGGTCACTGACGATGCTTACGTTCGAGGCGATCTGACGCCACTGAGCACAAAAGTTCCCGGGATCGTACGAGAGGTGAAGATCTCCGACTATCAACAAGTACACAAGGGAGATGTGCTGGTGCAGCTGCAAGATGACGACTACCAGGCGCAAGTGGCGCAGGCAAACGCGGCGATCGAGGCGGCGAAGGCAGCGATCCAAAACAATCAGCGCCAGCGTGAACTTCAGGATACAAAAATCGAGAGGGCCCTCGCGGGAATCGATCAAGCAAATGCGGAGATTACGGCGGCGAAGGCAGGAATTGAAGCGTCACAGGCCGATGTTACGCGCACCAAAAATGAACGCCAGCGGCAAGAGGCGCTCTTTCAGAACGGCTCAGCCACGCAACAGAAAGTGGAGCAAGCGGTCGCAGACCAAGAGCGATTTGCGGCTCAGTATGCGAGTCGCGAGGCCGATCTGGTGCAAGCAAAAACATTGCTGCGCAGCAATGAGTTGGCTGTTGAGGCTGAACGACGCGGCAAGGCTGTGCTGGAGTCGCAAGACGCACAACTCATAGCGGATCTTCACGCCAAACAGGCGGGACTCACGGTGGCGCAGGTGAACCTGGGGTATACCAAGATTGAAGCGCCGGGCGATGGCACGGTGGGCGAGAGGCAGGTCCGGACCGGCCAGTTGGTTTCTCCTGGAACGCAGGTAATCGTCTTCGTCAGCAACATCAAATGGGTACAGGCGAACTATCGCGAGACGCAACTCACAAACGTGAAAGTCGGTGACCCGGCAGAGATTCGTATTGACGAATACCCTGGAAAAGTTTTTGAGGGCAAAGTGCTCGATATAGCCCCGGCCAGCGGGTCACAATTTGCGCTCCTACCGCCCGACAATGCCACCGGCAATTACACAAAAGTCGTGCAGAGAATCCCGGTTAAGATCGCGTTCGATGATTCGAATGTTGCGGCCACCTTGCGTCCTGGACTCTCCGTGACGACCACCATCCGCACCAAGAAATAATTGGAGCGCACGATGGCGGCTTCGACCACAGTTGTACCTCACCCCACTTCAGCGCAGATAGCGCGAGCGCTTGCGGCCGCTGGTCCCGCTGATCTTTCGAAAAGCCCACTGCTGGGCATCCTAGGCGTGATCATGGGTGCGGGAATCGTTACGCTCGCGGGCCGCATGATTACGCTTGGGCTCGCCGATCTGAAGGGCCACGTTGGAATCAGCTTTGATGACGGCGCGTGGATCGGCAGCGCGTTTAACGTTGCGTTGATGTTTATTGGTCCGTTCACCGTGTATCTCGGTGGACTATTAGGACCGCGTCGGGTGCTGCTGGTCGCGGCTAGCGCTTTTACGGCGATTTGCGCGTTTCTTCCTTTTGTCCACAGCTATAGCCTGCTTATTGTTGGGCTGGTGCTGGCTGGGCTAACCTCCGGAACTTTCTATCCTCTTACGCTCACGTTTGCGCTGCGAAATATTCCTCCGCGATTTCTGCCTTTTACGCTGGCGTTTTACGCGAGTTTTGTCGATGGCGCGGTCAACGTCGCCCCGTCGCTGTACGGTTGGTTTCGCGATCATCTCTCCTGGCAGTGGATGTTCTGGAGTGTCGCGGTGCTGACGCCATTGATGATTCTTTGCATCTACTACGGCATTCCAGCGTCTCAAGCAGCCAAGAAGCCAGGCGCCGCGCCAAGTTTTGCCGGTTTTCTGTATGCCAGCGTAGGTTTCGCCATGTTGTTTGCTGCGTTGGATCAGGGGCAGAGGCTTGATTGGTGGCGCTCGGGGTTATTCATTGCATTATTTTGCGGGGGGTCGATCTTTTTGTTGTCCTCGCTGGCGAGGCGGCTGCGCAGTCCTAATCCTCTGGTGGACTTGCCCTACTTGCGTCAATGGAACACGCAGTTGCTAAGCGTCGCGCTGATACTTTTCCGTTTCTGTCTGCTGTCTACGATCATTCTTGTGCCGCAGACACTGGCGATACATGGATTTGAGGCTGACCAAATTGGGCCCGGCGTGATCTGGACCGCCGCGCCGCAGCTGATCATCGCTCTTATTGCTGCGTTATGGCTGTTGAAAGGACTGGACTCGCGGCTGCTGATGGCAGCGGGTTTCACTTGCATCGCTTTCGCGTGTTGCATGAACGCAGCCGTCACCAGCGCCTGGTCGGCGTCGAATTTTTACCGCACGGAACTGCTGATGGGAGTGGGGCAGTCGTTCGCCTTCATCGGTTTGGTCGCGACTATTATTTTGCAGGCCATCGCTTCGGGAGGACTGTCGAGTCCGCAGCGAGCGCTGACATTTTCCGCATTTTTTCACGTAGTGCGATTGTTTGGCGGCGAAATCGGCGCGGCGTTTATGGGCCACTTCATCTCGGTGAGAGAACAATTGCATTCCAACTTGCTCGGGCTGCACGTGCAGGCGGGGAGCTGGATTACGGATAGCAACGCTGGTCAGCTCACTGCGGGACTTTACTCGAAATCAAGTGGATTGGCAGCGGCGACTGGCCGAGCCGCTGGATTGATCGGCGGACGGGTCCGTCTTCAGGCGTACACGTTGACTTTTAGCGACGGATTTCATCTGGTGGCTTGGGCGTGCGTCGTGGCGCTGCTGCTCACTGCGTTGTTGCGCAAGGCACCGCTGAGCTACGGGGACTTCGAAACTTCCCGGGAATGATGGCGCGTATGTCTGCTCGCACTGCAGGAGGGGGAATAATGAAGTGGTGGATCAGATTTTTAATTGCGGGCACTTTGTTTGTTTGTGCCTTGGGCGTGGCTCGAGCGCAGACCCAAACAACTGAAACCTCTGAAACTACGAATGCTCGCCATATCACCCTCAGCGAAGCTGTCCAGCTGGCGTTAAAGCACAATCACCTGGTGCGCATCGCCGGGTACAAAGTTGAAGAGAGCCAGCATGCCAAAGAGCGCGCCAAGAGCGCTTACTTTCCTACCATCCGGAATCAGAGCAGTGTGCTTAAGGTCACCGACACGCAATTCATCCAGATTGTCGCAGGCGAACTGGGAACCCTTGGCGGCATCCCAAATCCCGAGCACTCGGCAACCATCAATCAGGGTGGAAAAACTTTTGTGACCAGCGGGACGGAGCTGGTGCAGCCCATCACACAATTGTTTTCAAAAGTGAAGCCCACGAACGATATCGCGCAGGCAAACCTGGACGCCAGCCGCGCGACCGCGCAGGAGACCGAAAACGAGATCGCGCTAAAAGTTCACGAGATTTACTATCGTGTGTTGATTGCCCAGTTGCACCGCAGCGCAGTGGATGCCAGGATCCGGGCGGCGCAGGAACTGCAGAGCGAACGCGTTCAAGAGGTGACGTATGGCAGCACGCTGCAGCAGGACGTGATCGAAAGCAGCGCGCAGGCTCTGCAGGCTAAACAAGAACTGCTGAGCACTGAGTTGGCGCTGTCCGACCTAACCTTGCAACTCAATGATGTGATCGGCGTGCCGCTGACGACGAAGTTGGAACTCGATGCCAGAGTTCCGCAAGTTCAAGCCGGTTGCGAACGGGAAGAATGCGTCAAAATCGCGCTGGAATCACATCCGGAGATCGTGGCCGCGCGCGACGAGCTTCGAAAAGCTTCGGGTTCGTTACAATTGAGCAAGGCGGAATATATTCCGGACGTGTCGGCGGTGGCTCGGTACAGTTATACGAGCGATGTTCCTTTTTTGGCTCGCAACTTTGGCACCTTTGGCGTTTCGTTCACCTACGATATTTTTGACGGCGGGCGCAGACGCGCAGCTGTGCGTGAAAGCAATTCGCAACTGAATGAAGCGAAAGAAAACCTGGCGCGCGTCAGCGAGGAAATCGAAGTTCGCGTGCAGACTGCTTCCAACAAATTGGAACGAACCCGCGAAATGGTAAAAGTTTCCGAGGAACTGCTGGCGTTGCGCACCGAGTCGAGCCGCACTTTCGCGCAACAGCTCGCGAACGGTTCAGCGCTCAAAGCTCAGGTGGACGCAGCGGTGGCGCAGGAATTCGATGCGAAGACAATACTTCTGCAATCTCAGCTGGACTTCATACAGGCTCAGGACGAATTAAACGTGGCGATTGGAACTTTGCCGGAAAAGTTATGATATCGGAATCAGGGTGTACACACCCGAAACGCTTATTTGCCAGCGATGGCCTCGATTTGAGGTGCATCAACATGAGGCAGGGCAGCGGCAGGGATGCAGCAGGCCAGCGGATTCTGTAGGGAGCGAAAATGCGGAACACATATCGATGAAGGGATGGAGCCGAGGCCCGGACTTGAACCGGGGACCTGCCGATTACGAATCGGCTGCTCTACCAACTGAGCTACCTCGGCCCTGATTTTTTTCAATAACTTAGAAGAGAACTTGCGTCTACATTTCTCATTCTGTTGCCCAAAAACTTGAGATGGTGCCTGCGTGGGCTCACGAGGTCGCATCCAGTATCG
>Ga0182015_10000096_pt1 | contig 117431 bp, 101 predicted proteins | sample 712P3MmetaG_FD_120478 | JGI IMG/M metagenome (GOLD analysis project Ga0182015, IMG submission 120478) | Permafrost microbial communities from Stordalen Mire, Sweden - 712P3M metaG | ecosystem: Environmental > Terrestrial > Soil > Wetlands > Permafrost | place: Sweden: Stordalen | collected...
GAGGGGACCTGCGGCAGGTTCTCGGTGGTGAAGCCTGGGGCGAAGGAGCCGGCGTAGCCGCGGCGGTCCACGAACGAGTGGCGGGTCGTTCCGTAGGTGGCGATCGATGCGATGCGCAACGAGCCCGTCTCGTCCGTTCGGTCGGTGGGAGCCTCGACGGCTTCGGCGCCGAGCCGGACGGCCGACTCGAACACCGCGTCGACGTCGGTCGTCGAGAACGCGACGCTCCGCACGCCGTCCCCATGGCGGAGCACGTGACGTCCGATCTCGGACTCGTCACCGAGGCCGGCGCTCACGAGAATCCTGACCGTGCCCTGCTCCAGCAGGTAGCCGACCCGTTCCCGTACGCCCGTCTCGGGACCGGAATACGCAACGCACTCGAAGCCGAAGCCGGCCTGCAGGAAGTGAGACACGGCTCTCGCGTTCCCGACCCAGAGCTCGAGGTGATCCCAGCCGGTGAGCGACTCGGTGGGGGTGGTCGCAGTCTCCGGTGGTGTAGCGAGCATGGTCATGCACTCCATGCAACGACTTTGCTGCTCGCGTGTCAACCGAACCCGTTATCACTGAGCAAAATAGGCATATACTTCTTCAATCGCACAACAAACTGCTCAGTCAGTGTTGCTTGATGACCTCGACCGCCGACTGATCGCCGCGCTCGCCGATTCGCCGCGAGCAGGTGTGCTGGAGCTCTCGCGCAAGCTCGGAGCAGCCCGCAACACGATCCAGTCGCGCCTCGACAAGCTCATGACCTCGGGCGTCATCGCCGGCTTCGGTCCGGAAGTCGAGCTGGCGGCGATCGGCTACCACGTCGCCGCATACGTCACGCTGCAGATCGCGCAAGGGCGAGGGAGCAACGTCACGTCCCACCTCGCGTCGATCCCCCAAGTCCTGGAGGTCCACCGCACCACCGGCGACGGCGACCTGCTTTGCCGAGTGGTCGCGCTCAGCAATGTGCATCTGGCCGAGGTGCTCGACCGGATCCTCGAGGTCCAGGGAATCGACCGCACGACGAGCTCGCTCGTGCTCGACACACCGGTGCCGGCTCGGGTCTTCCCCGCCATCGAGGCGCTCGCTCCCGCGGTCGAGACGCTCGACAAGTCGTAGTCTGCGAGGGTGGTCGATTACCAGTCGCTCTACCGGCGCTATCGCCCACAGCGCTTTGCCGAGGTCCGGGGTCAGGACCATGTGGTCAACGCCCTCCGCCACGCGGTTCGCGACAACCGTGTCGCGCACGCCTACCTCTTCTCCGGGCCACGCGGCACGGGCAAGACGTCGACGGCGAGGATTCTCGCGAAGGCGCTGAACTGCACGAACCTCGCCGACGGCGAGCCATGCGGCACCTGCGAGTCCTGTGTGGATATCACCAGGGGAGCTTCGTTCGACGTCCACGAGCTCGACGCGGCATCCAACAACAGGGTGGACGCGATGCGAGACCTCGTCGCCCGAGCATCGCTCGCGACGCCGGGCCGCTGGAAGGTGTACATCGTCGACGAGGTCCATATGCTCACGGACGCCGCGTCGAACGCATTGTTGAAGACGCTGGAGGAGCCCCCGGACCACGTCGTCTTCGTCCTCGCCACGACCGATCCTCAGAAGGTGCTTCCGACGATTCGCAGCCGGACGCAGCATTACGAGTTTCACTTGCTCGACGCCGAGGTGCTCGCGCAACTGCTTGCGGACATCGCAACTGATGCCCAGCTCGAGCTGCCCGACACGGCCGTGGAGTCGGCTGTTCGCCGCGGGGGAGGCTCGGCACGGGACGCCCTCTCGGCTCTCGACCAGGTGGTGGCGTCGGGGGTCGTGGAGGATGACAGCCCGTTTCTGCACGAGCTGCTCGTCTCGTTGGCGGAGCGCGACACCAGGCGTGCGCTGCAAGCGGTCGAGAGTGCGCACGTCGCGGGCCGCGACGCGCCGCGGATTGCCGCCGAGCTCCTCGACGAGCTGCGCGGGCAGTTTCTGGCGGCCGTCGCGCCAGGTCTGACGAGGGAGGGCGAACCGCCGGCTCCGCCCGCCTCGACCCCGGCCTCGCTCTATGGCGGCCTTGTTCTCCTGCTCGGGCCGGCCCGGACCGTACGCGCCATGGAGGTGTTGGGTACGGCGATGGTGGCGATGCGAGACGCCCTCGATGCCCGGATCACGCTCGAGGTTGCGATCGTTCGACTGACCCATCCGGAAGCCGACGACGACCCGGCCGCTCTGCTCGAGCGGATCGAACGCCTCGAGCGCCGGATCTCCGACCTGACACATGGTGTGGCCGGTGCTGACCGGTCGCCCGGTGGCCCTCCGCCTCCGGTCCGAGCGGCGCCCCCGCCCCCGCCCCCGACCCCGCCCACGCCGGTCACGTCCGCCGACCCGCCGGCCGCTCCAGCGCCTGCATCCGCTGACCCTCCGTCGCCGTCCTCGGCGCCCCAGCCCGCCGACCTACGTGGCACTGCGCCCGCTGACCCACAAGCGACTGCCCCGACCCCTCACGACTTCGGATCGCAGCCGGCCCTCGGCGCCTTCGGGCCGGGGCCGAGCGGGAACGCCGGCGGCGCCGCTCCGCAGAGTCCCGCCTCGCCGAGCTCCGGCGGCGCCGCTCCGCAGAGTCCCGCGGGGTCTCCTGCACGGGCGGCTCCGCCGGACATCGCCGGGCCTGTCGCGGCGACCCCCCCCGAGAGCGACCTCGTGACTCCCACTCGGGACGAGTTCGTGGCGGCGTGGGGCGATCACGTCCTGAGCCAGCTCCGCCCTCGTGTCCGGGCCGTATTCGCCGTGGGTCGTTTCGTCGGAACCGATGGCGCGACGGCGATCCTCGCGCTTCCGAATTCCGCCCATGTCGAACGGGCCACGTCCCAGTCCGAAGAAGTCGCGGAAGCGCTCGGGCGGTATTTCGGCCGACGCATAGAGTTGCGACTTGTCGCGGAGACCGACGTCGGCGGCCCGCACGTCCCGGCCCCTTCCGACGTCCCTGCTTCGTCGCGTTCGGCCGGCAATGGCCACAGCCCGGCCCAGCCGCGATCCACGACCACCGCCGGTCCGGGTCATGAAGGCCCGGTTCCGGCCGCTGCCGAGCCTCGCATCGTCTCACCCGGCGCCGGCCACTCGGGACACGCCCGGGTCGTCGGGGTGGAGACGGTGCCGGATGACATCGCCGATGAGATGCTCGACCCGGATGAGCTCGACCCTCACGGTGAGAGCGTCGCCGGCGACGCGCTCTCCTGGGCGCAGGATCGTCTCATGGAAGCATTTCCCGGCGCAGAGGAGGTTTGACGTGGCGGATGAAGAAGATGAGGTCTTCTCGAGCGGAGGGCTGGGCGACTTCTCGACCGAGGAGCTCGGCGACAGTTCGGCCGGCGGGCTGGGCGACTTGTTCTCCCAGCTCCAGGCGGCCCGGGCTGAGCTCGAGGCGCAGGCGGAGGCGATCGAGGCGACCGTCGTCGAGGGCAGCGCGGCCGGGGGCGCCGTTGTCGTCCGGCTGACGGGATCGCTCGAGGCCGAGTCTGTTCATATCGACCCTGCGATCATCGACCCTGCCGACACAGCCCTTCTCGAGGACGCCGTGCTCGCGGCGCTCCGGGACGCTCTCGGCCGGATCATTGCGCTCCAGTCTTCGGTACAGCCCCCCGGTGACCCGCCCTTCGCTGGCGGGATCGACCTCGGCGACCTGGGCAACCTTGTCGGAAACCTGGATCTCGAAGGCCTTCTCGGCGGTGTCGACCTCGAGGGCCTTATGGGAAACCTCGGCATGGGGCTGGATCTCGGTGCACTCGGCGGTCTTCGGGCACTCGGCGGCGACGACGACGATGACGATGACGATGACGACGACGACAGCGAGCGCGACGAGCCGGGGGCCTGACCGGACGGTGTTGGCCGGGCCGATTCAAGAACTTGTCGACGAGCTCGGGCGCCTTCCCGGCGTCGGTCCCCGCTCCGCTCAGCGCATAGCGTTCTATCTCCTCGAGACCGATCGGGAGAGCGCCCTGCACCTCGCGCAGGCAATCGTCGAGGTGAAGGATCGCATGCGCCTCTGCGAGCGATGCTTCAACATCGCCGAGACCGAGCTCTGCACGATCTGCTCCGACGAGCGGCGCGACGCGACGATCATCTGCGTCGTCGAGGACCCGCGGGACATCGTCGCCGTGGAGCGAACCCGGGAGTTCCACGGCACCTACCACGTCCTCGGAGGCGCGCTGAGCCCGATCGACGGTGTCGGACCCGAGCAGCTGCGAGTGCGGCCGCTGCTGGTGCGACTCGGCATCGAGGGGGTTCTCGAGGTGATCCTGTGCACGAACCCCAACCTCGAGGGAGAGGCAACGGCGATGTACCTCGCCCGGCTGCTGCTGCCGCTCGGGGTGAAGGTGACCCGAATCGCGAGCGGCCTGCCGGTTGGCGGTGACCTCGAGTACGCCGACGAGCTGACGCTCGGGCGAGCCCTGGAGGGCCGCCGTGAGGTCAGCGCCTGAGTTCCCGGTGATACGCCAGAGGGCCTAGGAGATCGTCCGGAGCAGCGCCGCGTCCCCCTGGCCCCCACCGCCGCAGAGCGCCACGGCACCGAGGCCGCCGCCCCGGCGGCGCAGCTCGTAGAGCACGGTCATCGCCAGCCTCGTCCCTGACATACCGATCGGATGGCCGAGAGCGACGGCGCCCCCATTCACGTTCACGATGTCGACCGAGACGCCGAGGTCGTCCATCGACGCCACACCGACAGCGGCAAATGCCTCGTTGATCTCGAAAAGCTCGACATCGCCGACCTCGAGCCCGGCGCGCCCGAGGGCCTTGCGAATCGCATGGGAAGGCTGGGTGAGAAGCGAGGTGTCCGGGCCGGCAACCTGCCCGTACGCCACGATCTCGCCGAGCGGTGTGACGCCGAGCTCGTGCGCCCGCTCGGGCGACATGACCACGACCGCTGCTCCACCGTCGGAGATCTGGCTGGCGTTGCCGGCCGTGATCGTGCCCTCCTTGTCGAACGCCGGCCGCAGCGCCGCCAGCGACTCGAGGGTCGTCTCCGGTCGCACGCCTTCGTCGGTGTCCACCATGATCGGATCGCCCTTACGCCGCGGTACCGCGACGGAGACGATCTCCTCGGCGAACCTGCCGTCCTTGATCGCATTCGCGGCCCGCTCATGGGAGAGGGCCGCGAACGCGTCCTGGCGCTCGCGGGAGATCTCCGCCGCACGGCTGTACTGCTCTGTGCTCGCACCCATCGCAACCTGGTCGAACGCGCAGAACAGGCCGTCGTACATCATCGAGTCGACGACCTGCTGATCGCCGAGTCGGTAACCGGCCCTCGCTCCCGGGAGCAGGTAGGGCGCTTGGGTCATCGACTCCATGCCGCCGGCGACCACGATGGATGCCTCGCCGGCCTGGATCATGAGGTCGGCGAGATGGATGGCGTTCAGCCCCGAGAGGCAGACCTTGTTGACCGTTGTGGCGGGCGTCACCATGGGCACGCCGCCCTTGACGGCGGCCTGGCGAGCGGTGATCTGGCCCTGGCCGGCGCCGAGCACCTGACCCATCACCACGTAGTCGACGTCTTCGGGGGCGATCCCCGCCCTGGCGATGGCGGCAGAGATCGCCGCCCCCCCGAGATCCATCGCCGATAAACCGGCGAAGGCGCCGGCGAGCTTGCCGATCGGAGTTCGGGCAGCTGAAACGATCAGAGAACCGGACATCACAACCTCCGGAGTGTTGAGGGCACGCGACCTTCGCCGCCTGAGAACCGAGCCTACCGGCGGCTCGGCTTCGTAACCCGGGCAACGCTGCGGATACAGTTCCCGCCCATGGACCGGCTGCGCGACGCGATCCTTGGCGGAGCGCCCGGAGCCGAGCTGGCTTCGATCCCGACCCCGGAGTTCTACCGCGCAGCGGTGATCCGCAAGGACGAGACGGAGATGTTCGCCGGTCTGCCGAGCAGCGAGAAGGACCCGAGGCGGTCGTTGCACGTGGAGGAGGTGGCGACGCCTGAGCTCGCTCCTGACGAATGTTTCGTGGCGGTCATGGCCAGCGCGATCAATTTCAACACGGTCTGGACCTCGATCTTCGAGCCGCTGCCCACCTTCGGATTCCTCGAGCGGCTCGGCCGGGAGAGCGCCTGGGGCAAGCGGCACGACCTGCCCTATCACGTGGTCGGCTCCGACGCGGCAGGAGTGGTCGTCCGAGTCGGCTCCGCCGTGCGCAACTGGCATACCGGCGACAAGGTGGTCGTCCACTGCAATTACGTCGACAACCAGGACCCCGACGCCCACGACGATGCCATGCTGGCCTCGAACCAGCGGATCTGGGGCTTCGAGACCAACTTCGGCGGTCTCGCCGACCTCACCCTCGTCCGCGCCAATCAGCTGATGCCCAAACCCGCCCATCTGTCCTGGGAGGAAGCTGCCGCCAACGCGCTCTGCAACTCCACGTCGTACCGGATGCTCGTCAGCCGAAACGGAGCGCAGATGAAGCAAGGCGACGTGGTCCTCGTTTGGGGAGCGAGCGGCGGGCTCGGCGGCTACGCCGTCCAGTACGTGCTGAACGGTGGGGGGATCCCGGTCGGCGTCGTCTCGTCGCCCTCCAAGGTGAAGCTGCTCGAGGCACTGGGGTGCGAGGCCGTGATCGACCGCGATGCGGAGGGATACCGTTTCTGGACCGACGCCCACACCCAGAACGAGGCGGAGTGGCGACGCCTCGGCAAGGACATCCGCTCGCTCGTCGGCGAGGATCCCGACATCGTCTTCGAGCACCCTGGTCGCCAGACGATGGGCGCGTCGGTCTTCGTCGCGAAACGCGGCGGCACGATCGTCACCTGCGCCGCCACGTCCGGCTACATGGTCGAGTACGACAACCGCCATCTCTGGATGAAGCTGAAGACGATCAAGTCGAGCCACTTCGCCAACTACAAAGAGGCATGGGAGGCGAACAAACTCGTTTCCCGGGGACGGATCCAGCCGATCCTCTCGGTCGTCTACCCGCTGTCGGAAGTCGGCGAGGCGGCCGCGCAGGTCCATTTCAACAAGCACGAGGGCAAGATCGGCGTCCGTTGCCTCGCTCCGCGAGACGGGCTCGGCATCGACGATCCTGGCTTTCGCGAGAAGATCGGCGAAGACAGGATCACCGTCTTCCGGAGGCTCGAGGCGTGAGCAGCGGTGAGTCCCGCCAGCCGGTGAGCTTGACCGAGATCGACCACGTCGCCATCGCCGTGCGCGATCTCGACGCCGCCATTGCCTGGTACGCCGCTGCGCTCGGTGCCCGCGTCGCCCATCGCGAGCGGATCGAGCGCGACGGGGTCGAGGAGGCCTTGCTCAGCGTCGCCGAGTCGTTCATCCAGCTGCTCACCCCGACTGACGAGACCTCGCCGGTGGCGAAGTTCCTCGACCAGAGGGGCGAAGGCATCCACCACGTCGGCTACCGGGTGCCGGACTGCGCCGCCGCCATCGAGCAGATGAGGGCCGCCGGAGCCCGGCTCATCGACTCCGAGCCCCGCCCGGGCTCGCGCGGGACGACGGTCGCGTTCGTGCACCCGCGGAGCGCCTTCGGCACACTGATCGAGCTGGTGCAGGAATAAGCTCAGTCGTACCGGAATTGCTCAGTTGTCCCGGAATTGCTCAGTCGTCCCGGAATTGGCGGTACAGGTCCATGAGGCCGCTGCGGGTCTCGGGCTCGAGATCGGTCGGCCGGACGCTGCCGAGAATCCGGATCGTCGCCTGCACCTGGCGCAGGTACTCGTCGCAGCCGTCGCACGCGCGCAGGTGCGCCTCGAGCCGTTCCCGCTGGCGCCGGGGCAGAGCGCCCTCGAGGTAGTCAGTGATGAGCTCGACCGCCTGCTGGCAGACGATCCCCCTCTGGAGCGGGCGCAGTCTCATTTCTCCGCCAACTCGACCTCGAGGGCGGAGCGAATCCGGCTGCGGCCGCGGTGCAAGAGCACACGCTGGTTGGCTTCGCTGATCCCGAGCACGTCACATACTTCCTTACTTGACAGTCCATCCACGTCCCGAAGCGTTACGACGGCACGCTGGCTCTCTGGCAGCCGGGAGATGGTGGCCCACACCTCCGCGACGAACGGTCCCGCCGAGAGCCGGTCGTCGACCTGCTCGGACCAGTGGACCGGTGGCTCGGCCCACGAGCCGCCGGCGTCGAAGCGACGGCTGTCCACGGCCGCCGTCCCCTCGGGGTCGACGGGAATCGTGCGCTGCTCCCGCACACCGGTCGACCGGGCCCGGTTGGCGAGGATGCGGAAGATCCAGGTCTTGAGCGACGAGCGCCCCTCGAAGCCGTCGATCCCCTTCAGGACGGCGAGCCAGGTGTCCTGGGCGACCTCTTCCGCGATCGCCCGGTTCGAGACGAACGTCTGAGCGAAGCGGACCATCGACGAGTGGTAGCTGTCCACCAGCTCGCCGAAGGCGGCCTCGTCGCCGGCGCGCAGTCGCCGCACCAGGTCGTCGTCGCTCACGCCCGGCAGCGTAGAGCGTGCGGCGAAATCGCAGTAGCTCGCGCCGACGAATTGCTGAGGGATATGTGAGCGAGGCCGGTCGGCCCGATAGCCTGCGCATGATGCCGGAGCAACCCGTCGACCGCTCGATGGCCGCTCGCCTGTCGGGGCTCGAGGCCCGTCAGGCGGAGGCGGTCAGCGCAGGATCACGTTCGAACAAGGCCCGCAGGGCCAAGGGCAAGATGACGGCCCGCGACCGGATCGACTACCTGCTCGACGAAGGGTCGTTCCAGGAGCTGGACCTCCTCGTCCGCCATCGTGCCCATGGCATGGGCCTCGAGCGCTCGCGCCCGTACACCGACGGTGTCGTCACCGGCTTCGGGACGATCGACGGGCGGCGCGTCTGCGTGTTCAGCCAGGATTTCACGATCTTCGGTGGAGCGCTCGGGGAGGCGCACGCCGAGAAGATCCACAAGGTCATGGACCTCGCCCTCTCGGTCGGGGTGCCGATCATCGGCCTCGACGACTCGGGCGGCGCCCGCATCCAAGAGGGCGTGGTGTCGCTGCACGGCTATGGCGGCATCTTCCACCGGAACGTGCTCGCGTCCGGCGTCGTCCCCCAGATCAGCGTCATTCTCGGTCCGTGCGCCGGCGGGGCGGTGTACTCGCCCGCGATGACGGATTTCATCTTCATGGTGCACGAGACGAGTCACATGTTCATCACCGGCCCGGACGTCGTGAAGACCGTCACCGGCGAGGACGTCACCCTCGAGCAGCTCGGCGGCGCCATGAGCCACGCGACGCGCTCCGGGGTCGCCACCTTCGTCGCTCCCGACGAGAAGGCGTGCCTCGACGAGGTCCGTTACCTGCTGTCGTTCCTGCCCTCGAACAACCTCGAGACGCCGCCGGCCCTCGAGCAGCCGGAGGACCCGGACGCGCTCGTCGTCGAGCTCCGCGACATCGTGCCTGAGAGCCCGAACCAGCCCTACGACATGAAGCGGGTGATCGCGGCCGTCGTCGACGAGGGGGAGTACATGGAGTACTTCCCGCACTGGGCGATGAACCTGACCTGTGGCTTCGCCCGCGTCGGTGGACGCGCGGTCGGGATCGTGGGCAATCAGCCGAGCGTGCTCGCCGGCGTGCTGGACATCGACGCCTCGGAGAAGGGCGCCCGCTTCGTGCGGACCTGCGACGCGTTCAACATCCCTCTCGTGACCTTTGTCGACGTACCGGGGTTCATGCCCGGGACCGACCAGGAGTACGGGGGCATCATCCGCCACGGGGCCAAGCTTCTCTACGCCTACTGCGAGGCGACGGTGCCCCGCGTGCAGGTGATCACGCGCAAGGCCTACGGCGGCGCGTACGTCGTCATGGACTCGAAGTCGATCGGAACCGACTTCTCCTACGCATGGCCGTCGGCCGAGCTCGCCGTCATGGGCCCGCAGGGCGCCGTCGAGATCGTCTACCGGCGCGAGCTCGTGGACTCGCCCGACCCGGTCGCACGCCGGGTCGAGCTCGTCGACGAGTACATCGAGCGTTATGCGAACCCGTACGTCGCAGCCGAGCGCGGCTACGTCGACGCGGTGATCGACCCGGCCGACACCCGCCGGCTGCTGATCCGGGCCTTCGAGCTGCTGGCTTCCAAGCGGGAGGAGCTTCCCAAGCGCAAGCACGGAAACGTGCCGCTTTGAATCTCCCCCGGCGAGCGCCAGAGGGCCTCCCGCCCCCGCCGCTCAGCGCGCCCCCGGAGGTGGTCGCGGCGATCGCGGCCGCAGTCGAGATGTGCTGGCCGAAGAGAGCCGCCACCGGACCGGGCGGACCCGGGTCGCCGGCCCGGAGCCGGGCGCGGGGCGGTCCTGAGTACGTGTGGCGTTTCTCGGGGCGGTGGTGGCAGCGACCCGTGCCGCTTCGCCGCGACCGGCCGTGGGCCGAGCAGGACGAGCGGTGAGCTCTCCTTCTGAGGTCTGGGACCTCACGACGGTGGCCGAGGACCAGGTCGTCTTCCACCTTCACTCGCCCGACAAGCTCAACGCCACCGAGACGAGCACCTGGCCCGGGCCCGGCTACGAGGTCATCAGCGGCCTCGATCCGGGCACGCCCGTCGTGCGTCACGGCCTCGAGACGCGGACGCTCGACCGGCCGCCCGGCGAGCTGCTCTGCAAGTTCGCCACCGTCAATGACGTCCATTTCGGCGAGATCGAGTGCGGCAAGGTGGGCGACCTCGCCGATGCCGTCGGTCACCTCTCCGGCGCCGGGATGCTCGCGGGCAGCCGTGCGGAGATGACCGACCGCTTGGAGGGCCTCGTCGAGCAGCTCGGTCCGGTCGTCGTGAACTCGGTGCCGGAAGGCGCGACGCCCTACCCGGATCTGATGAGCCGGGCGGCAGTGGCCGAGATTGCCGCCGTCGACGCGGCTGTCGTCGTCGCCAAGGGCGATCTCACCGCGTCCGGCCTCGTCGGCGAATACGACGCGTTCCTGCAGTGCTACCTCGGCGCGTTCGACGAGCGGCTGGTGCATGTGCGCGGCAACCACGATGCGTTCACGGGTCGCCGTTTCGCTTCCGAGCCGTGCCAGGAGGTGGCCCTGCCCGGCGTCACCCTCGCCGTGCTCGACACGGTCATCGAGGGCCGGGACTCCGGTCAGGTGCGCGACGAGCAGCTGGAGTGGCTCGACGAGCTCGCCGGGCGCGCGGACCGGCCGGTGCTCGTGTTCGGCCATCATCACGTCTGGAAGCCCGGTTCGACGCGCCGGGCCGCGACCTACTTCGGGATCAACCCGGACGACTCCGAGCGTCTCGTCGACGTCATCGCGAGACGCCCGGCCATCAGTGGCTACTTCGCCGGCCACACGCACCGCAACCGGGTGCGGAGGTTCGCCGAGACCGGTGAGGTCCCTTACGTGGAGGTCGCCTGTGTGAAGGACTTCCCGGGCAGCTGGGCGGAGTACCGGGTCTTCGAGGGTGGGATCCTGCAGGTCCACCGCCGCCTGTCCTCACCCGACGCGCTCGCCTGGTCCGAGAAGTGCCGGGGGCTGTTCTGGGGGATGTATCCCGCTTACGCGCTCGGGAGGCTCGAGGATCGCTGCTTCGCGATCCTGCCGCGGGGCCCCCGCGGCCCCGGGGGCTGACGGCGCGGCTCGCGGGGCGTCCTCGTCGACGCCGGGAGGGAGCTTCACCCATTGCTCGGGCCGGCTCAGCAGATAGGCCGCCGCCACGAGCACCGTCCCCGCCATGATCGCGAGCAGAATCCGGTAGTCGACGATCCCGACGAGCTCGGCGCCGAGCGCGATCGACAGTATCTGGGGGGTCGAGAGGATCGTGTCGGCCGCGGCGGAGACCCGGCCCTGGAGCTCGAGCGGCGTGCGTCGTTGCAGCATCGTGTAGGCAGCCACCACGATCCACGGCAGGCTCGCCCCGAAGCAGATCGCACCCGCCAGGACGCCGGGGAGGTTCTGGATCGTCAGCAGGCCCGCCCCGATCGCCAGCAGGATGAGCCCGAGGCCCATGAGCGGGCCCTCGCCGATCCGTTTCTGGACCGGCGACGCGCTCGGCCCGCCGAAGACCGCGCCGACGCCTTGGACGGCGATGACGACCCCGAGAAACGTCGGCGGGCGGTGCAGGCCCTGGCTCACGACGGCGAAGCAGATCGACTCGGAGAACCCGACCACGAGCAGCGTGATCCCGCCGGCGATGACCATCTGGCGCAGCACGATCGTGTTCCAGATGTGGCGGATGCCGGCGGTCACCTCGACGAACCAGTGGACCTCCTCCGGCACCGGCTTGGTCTCTTCGACGTGCACGAGGAGCAGGCTGCCGGCGGCGATCACGAACGTCACCGCGTCGACGATCGCCACCACCCCGCCGCCGGCGAGCGCGAAGAGCCCTGCTCCGGTCAGCGGGCCGACCAGTCGCAAGCCCTCCCGGACCGTCGTCAGCACGCCCCGTGCGTCGCCGATGAGCTCGTCGGGGAGCATCACCTTCAACAGTGCCGACTGGCCGGCGCTGAGGAACGTGTAGACGAGCCCGTACCCGAAGCCCACCGCGTAGATGAGCCAGAGCTGCCCCCGGCTGTGGACGAAGAGGAGCAGCAGCACGACTGCGGCCCCGGCGAGGTTGCTCCACAAAAGGAGCGGGCGCCGGGGCAGCCGGTCGACGACCATGCCGGCGAGCGGGGACAGCAACGCCGCCACGCCGAACGCGAAGAACACCAGCCCGGCGGCGCCGTTGCTGCCGGTCAGCTCCTTCACCCAGATCGCCATCGCGAGCCAGAGGGCGGTGTCGCCGAAGAGCGAGAAGCCCTGACCGATGATGTAACGGCGGGCGTTGCGGTCCCTGAGCAGTTTTCGCATCTCAGGCTCGGTCCGGTGAATCGTCCCGGACACGACCGAAGCGCACGGGGTAGGCGGCCGCGAGGACCTCGACGATTCGAGCGTCGGGCGGGCGCAGGCTCGGGTCGACGAGACGCTCGTGGTAGCGCGTCAGCAGGCTCCGGAGCTCTTCGATGAGTTCGCGCAGCTCTGCAGGTGTGACGTACATGATGGTCTCGTTGACGCCGCACGCGCTCTGCCACTCGTCGGGGTACGACAGCTTCACGCGGCGCCATTGCTCGAAGCGATCGAACATCCGGCCGTAGAGCAGGCCCTCGAGGGACTCCGCCGCGATCGCCATCTCGGCGTCTTGACCTGCCTCCTCGAAACTCATCCCGAGGTTCACCAATCTCCACGGCCGGTTACGGCCGGCCCCGCCGCCCGCCTCCTCGACGAAGCCGTACCTCGCGAGCTGGCGAAAGTGGAACGAGCACGTGGTCGGCGACTCGCCGATCAGCCCCCCGGCCTCGGTCGCCGTGAGCGTGCCCTCAGTCGCGAGCACCTCGATCAGCGAGAGGCGTACGGGATGGGTGAGTGCCCTCAGCTCCCGCGGATCCTTGATCTCCCTCGGTTCCAGCGAAGGGCGCCCGGCCGGGGTCTCAGGTGTCTCGGTCATGGCATCAGTCGCGTAGAGAAACGGTGACAAGGTTCCCCTCCAGCGCGGTCAGCCCGAACAACGATGTCTGGCGTGCAGCTCTCATGACATCACTATGACATCAGTTATGGTGTCGTGCAAGGGGCAAACAGCCATCACGCTAACTGCAGGTCGAGGATCTGGCCGGTGGGGCGGGGGTCCGTCGGTTCAAGGGCACTGTCTCGAAACCTAGCTCTCGAGAGTTGTCTCTGCAAATGGCTTTGGGCTCCGACCTGGCCAGATCGGCTGCGTCCTCGACCGATCGCCTTCAGTAGCTGGCGCGATGTGCCGCCGCGAGATCCGCCAGGTCGGCGAGCATGTCGCCGATGACGAAGTCCTTGGGGGTGTAGATGGCGGCCACGCCCCGGGCGCGCAGCCCGGGCTGATCCTGTTCGGGGATGATGCCGCCCACGACGACCGGAATCTCGACCCCGCGAGCTTGGAGCCGGTCGAGCAGCTCGGGCACGAGGCCGAGGTGGCTGCCGGAAAGGATCGAAATTCCGATCACGTCGACGTCCTCGTCGTGAGCCGCGGCGGCAACCTGGTCCGGGGTCAGCCTGATCCCCTGGTAGACGACCTCGAAACCCGCGTCGCGGGCCGCCACGGCGATCTGCTCGGCACCGTTGGAGTGCCCGTCGAGGCCGAGCTTCGCGACGAGCAGTCGCGGCGGGCCGCCGCGCACCGCCCGGGCGTGCTCGGTCGCCTTACCGAGCTCGCCCCCGCGGCGACCGGCACCGCCCGAGACGCCGGTCGGGCCCCGGTACTCACCGAACTCCTCACGCAGCGCGTCGGCCCACTCGCCGGTCGTGCCGCCGGCGTGCGCGAGCGCGATCGTCGCCGGCATGAGGTTGTCCCCCGATGCGGCCACCCGCCGCAACTCGCCGAGCGCCTGCTTGACGGCCACGCCGTCACGGCTCGCCCTCCACTCGGCGACGTCCATGCGCAGCTCGGCCTCGACCTGCGGGTCGACCACGAGGATCGACGCCGAGGCGCTCGCCGACCGGTAGAGCGGCGAGGGCTCGGACTCGGTGAAGGAGTTGACGCCGACGACGGTCTGCTCGCCCGACTCGATCCGGCGCAGGCGCTCGGTCTGGCTGGCGACAAGGCGGGACTTGAGCTCGGCGATCGCCGCGAACGCACCGCCACGCTCGAGCACGTCCTCGAGCTCGGCCGCCGCCGCCTGTTCGATCTCCGACGTCCGCTGCTCGATGACCTTCGATCCCTCGAAGATGTCGCCGTATTCGAGAAGGTCGGTCTCGTACGCGAGCACCTGCTGGATCCGGAGCGACCATTGCTGGTCCCACGGCCTCGGGAGCCCGAGCGCCTCGTTCCAGGCCGGGAGCTGGATGGCGCGGGCCCGGTAGTCGCGCGAGAGCGTCACGCCTAGGGTCTCGAGCACGATCCGCTGCAGATTGTTCTCCGGCTGGGACTCGGTGAGGCCGAGCGAGTTGACCTGAACGCCGTAGCGGAAGCGGCGCAGCGCCGGGTCTTCGACGCCGTAGCGCTCGAGGCAGAGGCGGTCCCAGAGTCGGCCGAAGGCGCGCATCTTGCAGGTCTCCTCCACAAAGCGCAGCCCTGCATTGACGAAGAACGACATCCTCCCGACGACCTGGCCGATGTCGTCGGGAGCGACCTGGCCCGAGGCGCGCACGGCGTCGAGGACGGCGAGCGCCGTGGCGAGCGCATAGGCCACTTCCTGGACGGGCGTTGCTCCCGCTTCTTGGAGGTGGTAGGAGCAGACGTTGATCGGGTTCCAGCGCGGGACGTGGCGGACGGTGTAGCAGACCAGATCGACGGTGCAGCGCAGGCTCGGCCCGGGCGGGAAGATGTAGGTGCCGCGGGAGAGGTACTCCTTGACGAGGTCGTTCTGGGTCGTCCCGGACAGCAGCGCAGCATCGACACCTTGCCGAGCGGCGTTGGCGACATAACAGCCGAGGAGCCACGGCGCCGTGGCGTTGATGGTCATCGACGTGTTCATCTCCGCCACCGGGATGCCGTCGAAGAGCTGGGCGACGTGGCCGAGGTGAGCGACGGGCACGCCGACCTTGCCGACCTCGCCCTCCGACTGCGGGGCGTCGGGGTCGTAACCGATCTGGGTGGGCAGGTCGAAGGCGATCGAAAGGCCGGTCTGGCCCTTGGCGAGATTGGTCAGGTAGAGCGCGTTCGACGCCTTCGCCGAGGAATGCCCCGAATAGGTCCTCATGAGCCACGCCTTGTCGGGAGCGCTACGGCCCGGTATCTCGCCGGCGGCGTCGGGAGGGCTCATCGTGCGCCCGTCCTAACTGCGCGGGTACTCGTAGAAGCCGCGGCCCGACTTGCGGCCGAGCAGGCCGGCGGCGGCCATCCTGCGCAGCAGCGGGACCGAGGCGAAGTTGGCGTCCCGGTACTCCTCGTAGAGCGCGTCCAGGATCGCGACGCTCGTGTCGAGCCCGACGAGGTCCAACAAGCTGAACGGGCCCATCGGGAACCCGCACCCGCCCCTCATCGCGGCGTCGATGTCGTCCTTGGTCGCGACGCCGGACTCGAGCAGGCGAACGGCGTTGTTCAGGTAGGGAAACAGCAGCGCGTTCACGATGAAGCCGGCCCGGTCCTGCACGAGGACCGGGTTCTTCCCACAGTCGAGAGCGAACGCCCGGGCCAGCTCGATCGTCTCGTCGCTGGCGGTGATGGGTCGCACGATCTCGACGAGCGGCATGATCTGCGCAGGATTGAAGAAGTGGACGCCGCACACCTGCGCGGGCCGGCTGGTCTCCATCGCCAGCTCGACCACGGGCAGCGTCGAGGTGTTCGTGGCGATGACCGTGTGATCGGCGCACGTGCGGTCGAGCTCGGTGAACAGGTGCCTCTTGGTGGCGAGGTCCTCGACGACCGACTCGATGACGAGGTCGCAATCGGTCAGGAGACCTAGGTCTGCGGTTGGCGTGATCCGCGCGAGGGCGTCGTTGCGCTCGTCGACGGTGAGCGAGGCCTTGTCGACCCGGCGGTCGAGCGAGCGCTCGATCGCGGTCATGGTTCTGTCGGCCGTCGCCTGCTCACGGGACCGGAGCACGACGTAGAATCCCGAAAGGGCCGCGACCTCGGTGATCCCGCCACCCATGATGCCGGATCCGACGACGCCGACCCGCTTGACGGCCATGCCTGATGTTACCGAGGGGTTAGGAGGGCGTCGACCAGCTCAGGCGCCCTCGTCGGGCACCTCACGGAGTGCCCTGATCCGCCAGCGCGAGCGCCCGGTCGAGATCCTCCAAGAGGTCGCCGGCCGACTCGAGGCCGACCGAGAGCCGGATGAGCGCGGGGTCGACCTCGAGCTCGGAGCCGGCGACGGACGCATGGGTCATCTGGGCAGGGTGCTCGATCAGCGACTCGACCGCACCGAGGGACTCGGCCAGGGTGAACAGCCGCGTTCCGCCGGCCACGTCGAGTGCCGCCGGCTCGCCGCCCCGGAGCGTGAACGAGACCATCGCCCCGAAGTCGAGCATTTGGCGCGCTGCGATCGCGTGGCCGGGATGATGGGCGAGGCCCGGGTAGTAGACCTCCTGCACCGCCGGGTGGGCGAGCAGGTGCACGGCGACCAGGCGGGCGTTCGCACATTGGCGGTCGAGTCGGACGGCGAGCGTCTTCAGCCCGCGCTGCACGAGATAGCAGTCGAACGGGCCCGGCACCGCCCCGGCCGAGTTCTGGACGAAGCCGAGATGCGTCGCCAGTTCCTCGTCGCTCGTCGCGACGAGCCCGCCCACGACGTCGGAGTGACCGCCGAGATATTTCGTGGACGAGTGCACGACGGCGTCGGCACCGAGCGCGAGCGGAAGCTGCAGGTAGGGCGTGGCGAAGGTGTTGTCGACGACGCACCGGCCCCCGTGGGCGTGCGCAACGGCGGCGATCGCCTCGATGTCGATGATGTGCAGCTTCGGATTGCTCGGCGTCTCCACCCACACGAGTCGGGTCGCGTCACGCCACGCCGCCTCGACCGCGCGAAGGTCCCGCAGGTCGACGGGCGAGAATGTGACACCGGAGGCGGCGTAGACGCTGGCAACCAGGCGATACGTCCCGCCGTAGGCGTCGTTCGGGATGAGCAGGTGGTCGCCCGGCCGGAGCGCTCGGAACACGGTGTCGACGGCGGCCATGCCGCTCGCGAACGCGAAGCCGTGCTCGGCGCCCTCGAGCGAGGCGATCGTGGTCTCGAGCGAGGCCCGCGTCGGGTTGTTCGTGCGGGCGTAGTCGAATCCCTGGTGCTTGCCGACGGCCTGCTGGGCAAAGGTGGAGGCGAGGTGGATCGGCGTCACGACCGCCCCGGTGAGCGGATCGGGCTCCTGGCCGGCGTGGATCGCCCGGGTCGCGAAGCCCTGGCTCTTTCCCGACTGTTCGTCGGGACTCATCGGGGCACGTCTCTCACCGATCCGGTCTGGGCAAGAAACGAGAGCGCGTCCGACCGGGTGATGACGCCGACGGGATGTCCGTTGTCGAGCACGATCACGGCCGGCGACTCCTCCAGCCGCCGCACAGCGAGGTCCACGGTCTCGCCGCTGCCGACCGACGGAAGCGGTGGGCCCATGACGTCGGCTACCGACCGGTCGAGGATCTCCGGGTCGTGGATCGCCCGCTGCATGAGGTCCCGCTCGTGGACGGCACCGACCACCTCGGCGGCCGCGAGCGGCGGATCGGCCTGGATGACCGCGATCTGCGAGACGCCGAATTCGTTCATGATCGTCACCGCCTGCCGGGCGGTCTCGCTCGGGTGCACGTGGATCAAGCCACGAAGCGTGGTCCCCTTGCGCTCGAGCAGCTCCGCCACGGTATGTCCGCTCGTCCTCAAGAAGCCGTGATCGGCCATCCACTCGTCGTTGTACAGCTTGGAGAGGTATCCCCGCCCGGAATCGGGGATGAGGACCACGACGACGTCGTCTCTGTGCAGGTCCGGCGCGAGCTGCAGCGCCGCCCAGACGGCGGTCCCGGTCGAGCCTCCCGCCAGGATTCCCTCGTCGACGGCCATGCGCCGCGCCGTCAGGAACGAGTCCGTGTCGCTCACCATCACGACTCGGTCGACCACCGTCGGGTCGTAGGTCGTCGGCCAGAAGTCCTCGCCGATGCCCTCCACGAGGTACGGCCGTCCCGATCCGCCCGAGTAGACCGAGCCTTCGGGATCGGCGCCGACGATCTCTATGTCAGGGTTCTGCGACTTCAGGTAGCGGCCAATGCCGCAGATCGTCCCGCCGGTGCCGATGCCGGCGACGAAATGGCTGACGCGCCCGGCGGTCTGCCGCCAGATCTCCGGGCCGGTCGTCTTCTCGTGGACGATGGGGTTTTCCGGGTTGTGGTACTGGTCCGGGTGATAGGCGCCGGGGATCTCCCCGGCAAGGCGTGCGGTCACCGAGTAGTACGAGTCGGGGTGATCGGGGGCCACCGCCGAGGGGCAGAGGACTACCTCCGCGCCGTAGGCGCGCAGCAGCCCGATCTTCTCCGGTGCCATCTTGTCGGCCATGACGAAGATGCAGCGGTACCGACGCCGGGCGGCAACGATCGCTAGCCCGACGCCGGTGTTGCCGGAGGTGCCCTCGACGATGGTCGATCCGGGCTTGAGGAGTCCCTCCCGCTCGGCCGCCTCGATCATCGCCGCGGCAGGCCGGTCCTTGACGCTCCCACCGGGGTTGAGGAACTCGAGCTTGCCGATCAACGGGCAGGGAAGGTCCCGGCCGAGCCGGTCGAGTCGCACCATCGGCGTGTTGCCGACGAGGTCGAGGAGCGAGTCCGCGACCTCCATCGGGGCGCCGCGATCGGTCAGCGGCACCACCTCGACGCCGATCAGGTCCTTGCGGTCCGACACGTCCTCATCGGTGTGCAGCTCCGTCGGCAGGCCCGCGCGGCGGAGCTTCGCGGCGACGTCCGCAGCGCCCGGGCCGACGACTGCGACGTGCCGCGGGATCCGGGCTCGAATGTCGGCGATCAACGTCGGCGGCACCTCTGCGAGCGGGAGGGAGATGACATGATGCGCCCGCGCCGCGAGACGCTCGGGCGGCTGGTCTGTTCCGACGACGACGAGCATGTCCACGTTGACATGTTGGTCCACCGGCGGCCGTCTTGCCTAGGTTTGGCCGTGTGCCCGAGACATCCGAACAAGTGTTCGGATAACATCGAGAACCGTGCAGCGGGTGACGGCGCCTCCTGAGAGCTCCGGCGAGAGCGCCGCTGTTCGCGGGTTCCACCCTGCGGTGGCCGAATGGTTCCGGCGACGTTACCCGGACGGCCCCACCGAGGCGCAGGATGCCGGATGGACGGCGATCGCCTCGGGCGTCGACACCCTGATCGCGGCGCCGACCGGGTCGGGCAAGACGCTGGCGGCGTTTCTCGTCGCGATCGATCGCTGCTACCGGGCCGCCGAGTCGGGAGACGAACGGCGGGGCACCGACGTCGTGTACGTCTCACCCTTGCGGGCGCTAACGGTCGATGTGAGCGAGAACCTCCGTAAACCCCTGGCCGAGATCGCCGAAGTCGCGAGGGAGCTCGGCCTCGAGCCGCCGGCCGTCCAGGTCGCGGTCCGCAACGGCGACACGCCACCCTCCGAGCGTTCGGCCATGGTGCGCAATCGGCCGGAGATCGTCGTGACGACGCCCGAGTCGTTCTACCTCCTCCTCACCTCGAGTCGCGGCCGGGAGATGCTCGGGACCGTGCGGACCGTGATCGTCGACGAGATCCATGCGCTTGCCCGGGACAAGCGCGGTGCCCACCTGGCGCTGAGCCTGGAGCGGCTGGACCGGCTGGTGGCGTCCGCCCCCGGTCCCCGGCCGGTGCGGATCGGCCTCTCGGCCACGCAACGACCGATCGCGACGATCGCCCGCCTCCTCGTCGGTGCCGGGCCGGACCGGACGCTCGCCGACGGTGCGCCCCGCTGCGCGGTGGTCGACGTCGGCCACCGCCGGCCACTCGACGTTGCCATCGAGCTGCCGGACGACGAGCTCGGAGCCGTCTCGACGCTCGAGCAGATGGCGTCGGTGCTCGAGCGGATCGCCGGCCACATCGAAGAGCACCGGACGACGCTCGTCTTCGTCAATACCCGCAGGATGGCCGAACGCGTGGCGCATCAGCTGGGTGACCGGCTCGGCGAGGACAGCGTCCAGGCCCACCACGGGAGTCTCTCGATGGACCGACGGCTGCGGGTGGAAGCCCGCCTTCGCGCCGGGGAGCTCCGGGCCGTCGTCGCCACCGCCTCGCTCGAGCTCGGCATCGACGTCGGACCGGTGGAGCTCGTGTGCCAGCTGGGGTCGCCGCGGAGCATCGCCACCTTCCTGCAACGCGTGGGCCGTGCCCAGCACCACGTCGGCGGAGTACCGGTCGGCCGTCTCTACCCGCTGACCCGGGACGAGCTCGTGGAGTGCACGGCGCTGCTCGCCTCGATCCGGTCCGGCGATCTCGACGCTGTCCGGCCGCCGATCGCACCCCTGGACCTGCTCGCGCAGCAGCTGGTCGCCGAATGCGCGGCGTCGGACCCGGACGGGGTTGCCGAACACGAGCTGCTGGCGCTCGTTCGCGGGTCGGCTCCCTACAGCGCCCTCGGCGCCGAGGACTTCGAGCAGATCGTCGAGCTCGTGTCGGAAGGCGTCGTCACCGGACGAGGCCGGCGGGGAGCGCACCTGCACCGCGACCGCGTCAACGGCGTGCTCCGACCGCGGCGCGGCGCCCGCCTGACGGCGGTGACCTCGGGCGGCGCCATCCCCGACGTCGCCGACTACCGGGTCGTCCTCGAGCCCGAGGAGACGCTCGTCGGCACCGTCAACGAGGACTGGGCGATCGAGTCGATGGCGGGCGACGTCTTCCTCCTCGGGAGCGCGACATGGCGGATCCGCAGGATCGAGACCGGCACGGTCCGAGTCGTGGATGCCGAGGGGTCATCGCCGACCGTCCCGTTCTGGCTCGGAGAGGCGCCGGCCCGAACCGCTGAGCTCTCCGAGGCCGTCTCCTCCCTGAGGGGAGCGGTCGAGGCCGCATTGGCCGGAGCCGGCGGGGGCTCGGCCGGCGGTGCGGGAGCCGGCGACGCGGGTCGGGAGCGGGCGATGGCGCTCGTCGCAGAGCTCGCCGGGGTCGATCGTGCGGTCGCCCAGCAGGTGGTCGCCTACCTCGCCTCCGCGCTGACCGAGCTCGGCGCGTTGCCGACGACGGACCAGTTCGTGATCGAGCGGTTCTTCGACGACACCGGTGGCATGCAGCTCGTGGTTCACTCGCCCCACGGCGCGAGGGTGAACCGCGGGCTGGGTCTGGCGCTGCGGAAGCGTTTCTGCAAGACGTTCGACTTCGAGCTGCAAGCGGCCGCGAGCGACGATGCGGTCGTGCTGTCGTTGGGACCCCAGCATTCGTTTCCTCTCGAGGAGGTCCTCGGGTTCCTCTCCCCGGCGACCGTTCGGGACACCCTGATCCAGGCGGTGCTGCCGACGCCGATGTTCACGTCCCGCTGGCGCTGGAACCTGACGCGCTCGCTTGTCTCGCCCCGGTACCGGGGGACCAGGCGGGTCCCGCCCGCGATCCAGCGCATGGAGGCCGACGACCTCATGGCGGCGGTGTTCCCGGCGCTTGCCGCCTGCCAGGAGAACGTGTCCGGGCCGATCGAGATCCCCGACCACCCGATCGTGCGCCAGACGCTCGATGACTGCTGCACCGAGGCGATGGACCTCGAAGGCCTGATCGGCCTGCTGGAGCGGGTGCGGTCGGGAGAGGTGCGGGCGCACTGCGTCGACACGGTGATCCCCTCGGTGCTCGCCGAGGAGATCTTGAACGGGCGTCCCTACACCTTTCTCGACGATGCGCCCCTCGAGGAGCGGCGGACGCGGGCGGTCACGACGCGCCGGGGATTGCCGCTCGAGGCGCATGATCTTGCGGCGCTCGATCCGGCAGTGGTGGCGAGAATCTCCGAGCAGGCACGCCCTGAGCTCCGCAGTGCCGAGGAGCTGCACGACCTGCTCTGCTCGATCGTTCTGACGCCACCGCGGGCCGAGTGGAGCGAGTGGATGGCGGCACTGGCCGGCTCCGGCCGGGCGATGGCCGTGGAGCTCCCCGGCGGCGGCAGGCGCTGGCTGGCGACCGAATGTCGCCTGCTGGGCGCAGCGCTGGCGGGCGAAGGGGCCGGCTTCGTTCCCGACCACCGCCTTCCGGGTGACCCGCCCGGGATCCCGCCGGCCCGGGACGAGGCACTGGTTGTCGCCGCCCGAGGACACCTCGGGATCCTCGGCCCGGTCACGCTCGACGAGCTGTCCGCCTCCATCGGCACCGGGACCAGAGGAGAGCTGCGTTCGACGGTCGCCCGCCTCGAGGCGGAGGGCTCGGTGCTTCGCTGTCGTGTGGCGCAAGATGGCGAGCCGCAAGCCGGCGAAGCCGGCGAGCGGTTCTGCGCCAGGCACTTGCTCGCCCGCATCCACTCGGCGATGCGAGCGGGGGCGCGGCGCTCGATCGAGGCGGTGAGCCCGCAGCAGTTCATGCGCTTCCTGCTGGGCTGGCAGCACGTCGGCCAAGGGCACCGACTCCTCGGATCCGGAGGCGTGGTCGAGGTGATCGAGCAGCTTCAGGGTTACGAGGCCGCCGTCGACGCGTGGGAGTCCGCGATCCTCCCGGCCCGGGTTGCTGGCTACCACGGGGCGCTTCTCGACGAATGGTGCGCCCGGGGCGAGATCGCCTTCGGCCGGCTCGGCCTTCGGCTCGCGGACCCGCCGGGCAGCCCGCCCCGGCGCGGTGGCGCGACCCCCTCGCCGGCGACCCCGATCAGCCTGTACCGCCGCGAGGACCTCGACTGGCTGCTCGCCGCCGCAAGGGACGGGGCGCTGCCCGAGTCGCCGAGGGTGGGCGCTTCGCTCGAGGTCGTCGAGGCCCTGCGCGGTCGTGGGGCATTGTTCGTCACCGATATCTGCCTGCTGACCGGCCGGCTCCCGGGCGAGGTTGCCGAAGCGCTCTGGGACGGGATGGCCCGCGGGTTGCTCACCGCAGACGGCTTCCAGGCCGTGCGGACGCTGCTGAGCGGGCGTGGGCGGCTGGTGCGGGCAAGCGCGTCGCCTCGTAGGGGCGGCTCGGCGCTCCGGCTCTCCGGCCAGTCGCGAGCCGGGTTGCCGCGGCCGGGCCGCATCCGGCCCCGCGTGCGGCCGGCAGTCTCCGGCGGCAGGTGGTCGTTGCTGGGCGACGGGTTCGGAGCCGGCGCCGGCGAGCCGTCCGGTCCGCTCGCCGCAGCGCGCAGTGCCGGCCGCCTCGACGCCACGGGCTTCGACGCCGACGAGCTGGCCGAGGCGATCGCCGGTCAGCTGCTCGCCCGCTGGGGGGTTGTCTTCCGGGACCTCTCCTCGCGCGAGTCGCTCGCGATCGCCTGGCGGGACGTGCTGTGGGCGCTCCGCCGGCTGGAGGCGCGCGGCGTGGTGGTGGGGGGGCGGTTCGTGGCCGGCTTCACCGGTGAGCAGTTCGCCTTGCCCGAAGCGGCCGAACAGCTGCGGGCAGTCGCCAGAGCCCCGCTCGACGGGACCGTCGTTCAGCTATCGGCGACGGACCCGCTCAACCTCACCGGTGTGATCCTTCCAGGTCCTCGCATACCGGCGCAGCACGCCCGCACGGTCACGCTCCGCGATGGCGTCTTGGAGGAGCTCGACGTCGATCGGATCTCGTAGCCGGACGCGGGACCGCGAGAGTGTCGCGGTTCCCAGGAAGAAGTTGGGCCTGCCGCCCCAGAAGGTTGCCGGCCCGGAGGTCGCCTCGTCCTCGTCGGACGGACATGGCGGAAGAAGATGGCTCATCTGACTGTCGCCTCGGCCTGCTCCTCGTCGAGCTCGCTCGTCTCGATGAAGTGCTCGTCCCAGTAGTGGATCATCGACACCTGACGGTGCTCGACCTTTCGCGGCGCGGTGTTGCCGAGGGCGTCGCTGAGCGCCAGGGCCGGCATGTCCACGCCACTCGCGATCGTGAGCGGCATGCCGCTCGGAAAGCGCGGGCAGACCTCGATCACTCTCGCTGTCCCCGTTGCGTCGCGGCGAGCCTGAATGCTCGCGACCGACCGGAGCTGTAGCGCACGGGCGGTGCGCCGGCCGAGCTCCTCGAGCTCGGGATCGACGAGCGTGGAGCCGGCGACGGGGATGCCCGCCTGCGTCCGGCAGCGCGAGCGCGGCACGACCGCTGCGATGTGGCCGTTGCTGTAGGCGAGCACGTCGATCGAGTACTCGTCGCCCGTGAGGTACTCCTGGACGATGTGGCTCCCGTCGAGGGGAACGGTCGGGGCGACGGAATGCTCCCCGACGACGGTGGAGTCGCACCATCCGGTGCGTAGCCTCCGCCGGATCGTGAACGGGCGAGCGAAGCCGCGCAGCGCCATCGGGCGGTCGAGGAGCTTCGTGCGGGGAACCGGGACTCCATGGTTGAGGCAGGCCTGGACGAGGAGCCACTGGTCCAGGCAGGAGGCGACCACGGGTCCAGGCGACGCCAGCACGCCGATCCTGGCGGCAGCGAGCCGCGAGCGGATCGACGCGATCGGCAGCAGCTCGTCGTCGAGCATCGGCACGATGACGTCGATCGCCAGTGCCTGGCAGACGATCAGGAGGCGCTCGGCGAACTCCGGCGACCTCGCGGGCGGAAGCAGCACGCGCCGTCCGGCGGGGACGAGGTACAGGCCGGCGGCATATCGGTTCGAGTCGGCCGCCCACAGCTCGACGCCGGTGTCCGCGGCCGACTGCATGAACGCGACGGCTGCCGGGGTGCCGGCACCCGTCACGAGCACTCTTGTCGGGTGAGCGGTCGCGCTCGTGGCCGGGAACGGGATGATTGGGCTGAGTACCAGTGATGCCATCAGTCGTGCCCCCCACGTGGGATCGGGATGCTCCGGTTCGTGCTCATCGAGGAACGGCGTTGCATCGCCGCAGTATGCGCTCGCCAAGGAAGCAGCCGGTTGCCGCTCAGTTGCGGCTCGGTTGCGGTCTTCTACGGCCGCGCCGCCGAAGGCCAGGTCAGGGCGGACCAGGCTTGCGGTAGCGGTAGCCGAAGCCGCGCACCGCCTCGATCGGGCAGGTCTCGGGGTCGTCCCAGCCGAGTTTGCGGCGCAGCCGGAGCACCGCGAACTTCACCCGGTCGGGGCCGGTGCTCGTCGGGTCGTTCCAGCCCAGGTCGAGGATCTGGTCGTGCGAGAGCACCTGGCCGGGATGGCGCACGAGCACAGCGAGGAGGCGGAACTCGGTCGGGGTGAGCTCGACCGGGGCGTTGTCGGCGGTGACCTCGTGCGCGAGAAAGTCGACCGAGAGCCGGCTGTCGCTGTAGTAGCGCTCGACGCCGCCGTCGGTCGGCGTCGTCGCCCGCCGCAGTTGGGCGTCGACGCGGGCGACGAGCTCCCGGTTGGAAAAGGGCTTCGTCATGTAGTCGTCCGCCCCCGCCTGGAGCCCCCGCACCTTGTCGCCCTCCTGGGTGCGGGCAGTCACCATGATGATCGGCACGGTGGTGAGGTCGCGGATGCGCTCGAGCACGTTCCAGCCGTCCATCCCCGGCAGCCCGACGTCCAAGATGACGAGATCAGGCCGCGCCGAGTGCAGCATCCGCAGGCCCGCGTGGCCGTCCGCGGAGAGGATGACCTGGTAGCTGGCCCGTTCGAGCAGTGCGACCACCGCACGTGCAATGTCCGGCTCGTCCTCGATGACGAGGATCTTCGAGCCACCGAGCAGGCGGGGGTTCCTCACCGCGCCTCGGCCTGGGCCGGAGGCACCGGTGGCAGCGTCACCGTGAACGTCGTGCCCGCGCTCTCGCGGCTGAAGACCGAGATCGTGCCCCCGTGCAGCTCGACGATCGCCTTGGCGACCGACAAGCCGAGCCCGGAACCGGGAGTTCCCCGTTGACGGGCGTTGGTCGCGCGGAAGAAACGGGCAAACAACAGCTCCTGTTCCCGCGCCGGTATGCCGATGCCGTTGTCGGCCACGGCAAGGACCCAACCCGCCGTCGTGGGCTCGGTGATGACCTCGATCCGGCCGCCGGGCGGGGTGAACTTGACCGCGTTGGAGAGCAGGTTGTCGACGAGCTGGCCGAGGCGGCCGGCGTCTCCGGTCAACGGGGGGCCGGGTGTCGTGCTCGTCACGAGGGCGATCCTGCGTTCCTCGGCTTGAGGAGAGATGCCGAGGACGGCATCGGAGACCACCCTCGGCAGGTCGACGAGGGTCATCTCCGACGCCGGAGCCTGCGCCGAGTCGATCCGGTCGAGAAGGAGGAGGTCGCCGACGAGGCGGAGCAGCCGTTTGGCGTTGCGGCCGATGATCTCGACGAACTCCGCCTGGTCGGAGAGCGAATCCCGGCCGAGTCCCTCCGACAGCAGCTCGCTGAAGCTCACGATCGAGGTGAGTGGCGACCGGAGCTCGTGGGAGACGGCAGAGAGCAGCTCGGCCTTCACGGCGTCGAGCTCCTGCAGGCGGCTGTTCTCCTCGTGCTGGGCGGAGACGAGCTCGGCGAGCTCCGCCTCGGCCTGGGCGCGTGTCGTCACGTCCCGGTAGAGCCACAGGTGCCCGCGGTACTCCGATTCCTGGAAGATCGGCACGTAGTCGCGCTCGTAGGTGCGGCCGTCGGCGGCGGAGTAACGGTCGCCGACGACCGGGCGGCGTTCGGCGACGATCTCGCGGGCGCGCTCGATCTCGTCGTGCATGAAGCCTGAGCGGAAGGCGCCGAAGACCTCCTCCATGCGCTCGCCCACCATCGTCTCCGCGTCGCCCTTGAAGCCGATGAGGTCGGCGAAGGCCTGGTTCGCGATGACGATGCGCAGGTGCTCGTCCTCGACGAGCGCCGCGTCGGGGAAGTTCGTGATCAGCGTCGTCAGCCGGCGCATGGCCTGCTCCAGGTCGATGCGCGCCTGGCGGCGCTCGGTCACGTCGCGCGAATGCAGCACGACGCCCCGCACGACCGGGTCGGTCACGAGGTTGTCGGCCATCGTCTCGAGGTAGCGCCACGCACCGTCGGGCGCCCGGACCCGGCCCTCGAAGGAGTCGGCGACGTCGCTCGATCCCGACAGCAGGCCGAAGAACCACTCCGCCGCCGCCTCGCGGTCGTCCGGGTGGAGCAATTCCACGATGCCGTTGACCGGGTCGAAGTCGGTCTGGTAGCCGAGGAGCCGCCAAGCCTCGGCGCTCGAGTAGCGCCAGCGGCCCTGCTCGTCGACGACCGTGACGATCTCGCGCGACTTGTCGAGCAGCGACTCGAGCAGGCGCGCGCCCGCGAATCCCGTCGCCCCTTCCGGCGAGTCACCCGCGTACCCGCTCACGTAGCCGACGAAGCTCTGCACCGTGCCGGTCCGATCGACGAGGGGGATCGCCTGCCCGTCGAACGACTTCACGGCTCGGTCCGGCCCGATGATCCGCAGCGGAACCTGGCGGTTGGCCCGTTCTCTTGTTCCTCGCCAGGTCTCGGCGATCATGAGCAGGTCCTCGGGATGGATCGACAGCCGCGGGCCTCCCTGGTCCTGCTGGCTGACGCCCATCGCCTCGTAGACGCGCGGGCTGGCGTAGGAGAGGCGACCGCCGGCGTCGGCGGCGAAGATCCCGATCGGGAGCAGCGCCGAGAGGGCTCCGAGCGTCCGCCTCAGTGCCGCCTGGTCGGGCGCGGCGGCGACACCCCCCACCTCAGGTAGCACAGGCGGATTGTACTGGGGAATGGGGCGATCTCAGGTGTACGTGCCCGTCCAGCGGCTCGCAGGACGGTGTGCCCCATCAGCTCCGCGAGCAGCCGGCGCGGGAGCCGACCGCCGCATCGGGCCGGTCGAAATCACGGGGCCAGTAGTCGCCCGTGGCCGGGTCCATCTCGTAGGCATAGCGCGGCGTCTCGCCGGCCACCACCTCGAGGGCACGAAGGAAACGTCCGAGATCCTCCCCGGTCGTGGCCAGCCCGGCCGAAACCCTCACGGCGCCGGGGAGCGCGCTCCGGTCGTGACGGCGCGCCGCCTCCCGGAAGTGCTCGACCTCGGCGGGATCGAGCCCGAGCAGGCGAACGAGGTAGGGATGGGCACAGAAGCAGCCGTGGCGGACGCCGATTCCGAACTCGGCGCTCAGCCGGGCGGCGACGAGGCCATACGGGACGTCGTCGACGACGAACGAGGCGATGGGAAGCGCAGCGGAGCCGGGGCCGAGCACCCGGACGCCGGGTATCTGGGCCAGGCCCGCCAGGAGCGCGGCGGCGAGCGAGCGGTCGTGCTCGACGATGGCGGGCCAGCCGATCCGGGCGAGCTCGCCCACGGCGGCACCGAGCGCGACGGCGCCGACGACGTTCGGCGACCCCGCCTCTTCGCGCTCGGGCGGCTCGGTCCAGACCACCTCGTCGAGATCGACGAGCTCGACGGCCCCGCCACCCGCCAGGTACGGGTCCCCGTCCTCGAACGCGGCGCGTGGCCCGATGAGCACGCCGGCGCCGAACGGCGCGTACATCTTGTGCCCGCTGAACACGAGGAAATCGGCGCCTTGCGGTAACGGGCGGTGCGCCGCCAGTTGGGCGCCGTCCACGAGCACCGGCACACCCCGGGCGTGCGCGGCCGCGATGACCTCGTCGACGGGCGGCAGCCAGCCCGTCACGTTCGACGCCCCCGTGATCGCCAACAGGCGGGCCCCGGGCTCCTCGTCCAGCACGGCGACGACGGCCTCGAGCGCGAAGGTGCCCTCCGTCCCGCACTCCACGAAACGGCGCCTCGCCACCCTCGCCCAGGGCAACAGATTGGCGTGGTGCTCGACGACGGTCGTGACGACGACGTCGTCCGGCGCAAGGCACAGGCGGTAGGCGAGGTGGTTGATCGCCTCGGTGGTGTTGCGGCAGATGATGGCGAGGTCGTCGGGACCCGACCGGCCGGCGAACTCGAGGACGGCTTCGCGCGCCTGCTCGTAGGCGGCGGTGGCGATCTGGGACTTGTAACCGGCGCCCCGGTGCACGCTCGAGTACCAGGGGAGGAACTCGGTCACTCGATCGGCGACCGCCGGGAGGGCGGCCGTCGACGCCGCCGAGTCGAGGCTCAGATAGGGCCGCGACGCGCCGTCGACGCACGGCACCTCGAGGCCGTCGCCGACGAGGTGGACGAGGTTCACGGTTGGGAGTTCGGCACGGCGCAGTCGCTGACCAGCTGGGTCTGGGTGGGGACCGGAAGGGCGATCAGCGCCGGAGCCGTCGCGGGCGGGTAGAGGGTCGCGAGGCTCGAGGAGAGCACGGTCGTCGCCAGCTCCGACGCGGTCGGCGTGCCGGCGAGCGCCGCCTTCAAGAACGCGGCCGTGACCCTCTCGGCGATCGGCGCGGCCGGGCCCTGGCCGATGTAGGGCGCGAAATGCTGCGCTCCGCTGAGCTTGAGGAAGAAACCCCCGCCGGCGTCGTGAAACAGTTTGCCGGCGTCCTGGGGCAGGTTGCAGTCGTCGACGGCGCTTTGCACAAAGAGCAGTGGCGGTGGGCTGGCCGGCGGCTTGTAGGTACCGCTCAGCTCCGATCCCGACAGGATGACGACGCCGAAGGGGTGGACGCTCATCGCGTCGTAGATCGAGGTGTAGTTCGCCGAGTAGACCAGGGCGGCGACGGCCTGGGCGCCGTCGGAGTGACCGACGAGCGCCACCTTGCCGGGTTCCGCAAGCCCTTTCAGGAACGTGGCGTGGCTCGAGGCGACGCCACTCGCCCCCGCCTCGACCTTGCCGACGACAAAGGCGAGGTCGTTCGGCTCGTTCACGATGTCGGACTCGGCGATCTGGCTCTCGGCCAAGGTGGTGAGGGAGTTGATGACGTTCGCGTTCTCGTCCGGGAAGATCGGCGCCACCACGACGAACCCGGCCCTCACGAGAGAGGCCAAGAGCGGCGTATAGGTGCTGGGCAAGGTGTCGAACCCGTGGGCGAAGACGATGACCGGGAACGGGCCGCCCTTGTAGTCGGGCCGCTGGCCGCTGGTCGGGGTGGTCGCGGAGCCGCCGATCGACGGGTACCAGATCTGGGTCACGAGCGTTCGGGGGCGGGCGCTGCCACCCGGTTCCGGGTTCACCGCGAACCCGGTGTTGGTCCACGTCACGCTCTGCAGGCCGATCCCGACCGCTCGCGCCTGGGTCGTCGACGTCGAGGTCGACGACGCTTTCGCCGTCGTGGTCGTCGAACTCGAGTGAGAAGCCCCCTTTTTGGGCGCTGCCCCTCCGCTCAGGATCAGGGCGACCCCGACGAGCAGTGCCACGACGAGAACGGCGATCGTCCCCACCGCCAAGCGCCGCCGGCGGTAGACAGCGGCCGAGTGGCCCCGCCGCGGGGGCGGGCGTCGAGCGGACCCGTGGACGCTGCTCACTGCTGGAATCTACCGTTTCGGGGCCGTTTGCGCGGGGTCGTCAGCGCTGGTCAGCCATCGGCCGCCGATCGCACCGAGGAGCGGGTGATGCCGCCGCCGCCCGTCAGCTTGGCGGCGATGGCGACGGGGATCACCGTGAGCAGGATCACGAAGGTGACGACGACGTTCACCTCGGGAAGCTGTTGTCCGAGGCGGATCGCCCCGAAGATCCAGATCGGAAGGGTGTTCTGGGCGCCGGCGGTGAAGGTGGTGACGATCACCTCGTCGAACGACAGCGCGAACGCGAGCAACGCTCCGGAGATGAGGGCCGTGGCCAGCGTGGGCAAGGTGACGTAGCGGAACGTCTGCCAGCCGTTCGCGCCAAGGTCCATGGATGCCTCGCCCAGGGAGCCGGAGGTCCTGCGTAGCCGTGCGATGACGTTGTTGTAGACGACGACGATGCAGAACGTCGTGTGGCCGATGATGATGGTGACGAGCGAGAGGTTGATGCCGTCGAAGGTGAAGAACGAGCGCAACGCGAGGCCGGTGATGATCCCGGGTAGGGCGATCGGCAGTACGAGCACGAGGGAGACCGCCTCGCGCCCGAAGAAGCGGTACCGGTGCACCCCGAACGCAGCGGCCGATCCGAGCAGGAGCGCCAGCACCGTGGCGGCGGCCCCCGCCTTCAACGACAGCCAGAGAGCCGATTTCACCTGCGGGTCGTCCCAGGCGACGGAGAACCAGTGGAGTGTGTACGCCCGGATCGGCCAGCTCTGGATGTTCGACTTGTCGAAGGCGAAGACGACGATCGTCGCGATCGGTATGAACAGGAACAGCAGGACGCCGACGACCCAGAGGACAAGAACCACCCGCGTGGCGCGTCCTTCCATCTACATCGCCTCGAAGGCGCCGAGGGCGCGAGCTGCGAGCAGATAGAGGGTCATGATCACGATCGGGACCACGGCCAAGGCGGCCGCGAACGGCAGGTTGTTGGCGAGGCCGATGTTGTCGTAGATGACGTTGCCGATCATGTTCGTGTTGGACCCGCTGCCGATCAGCTCGGGAGTGATGAAGTCCCCGAGGGTGAGTGAGAACGTGAAGATCGATCCGGCGACGATGCCCGGCAGTGCCAGCGGCAACAACACGCTGCGCAGTGTCCGCACGTTGCGCGCCCCGAGGTCGGCCGAGGCCTCGATGAACGAGTCCGGGATCCGCTCGAGCGCGCCGTAGACCGGGATGATCATGAACGGCAGCCAGATGTAGGTGAACACGAGCCACATGGCGGTGTTGGTGTAGCCGATGTTGGGCGATCCGAGACCGAGGTGCTGGGTTGCCCAGTCCAAAGTGCCGTCCTTGGTCAGGATCACGATCCAGGCGTAGACGCGTGCCAGGTAGCTCGCCCACAGAGGCAGCAGCACGGCGACGAAGAGCGCATTGCGCGCCCGGGGCGACGCCACGCGGGCCATGAAGTAGGCGAAGGGTACGGCGATGATGATGTCGGCGACGGTCACGAGCGCGGCCATGAGGACCGTCCTCCCGATGATCGTCGGGATCGGAGCATGGAAGAGCGCCCGGAAATTGGCCAGCGACAAGCCGTGCTGGAGATTGTTGGTGAAGGGGTTGACCGTCCAGAAGGCGGTCACGAGCATCACGATCAACGACGCCAGGTAGATCACGAGGAACCAGGCGAGCGGCGGGGAGAGCGTGAGGGTGGCCCGCAGCCAGGGCCGGCGCCACAGCGCAGCCGAGGTGCGGGCCACCCTCTTTTTCGATCGGCCCTCGGGGGCCGCGACCAGGGTCACGAGAGGGCGACGGCTTAACCGGTGATCTGCGTCCAGGCGGTCTGCCAGTCCACGAACGGGACGCAGTCGCTCTTGCCGTTGCCGCACTGGGCCAGCGGCGTCTTCCAGAACTTGATCGTCTTGAAGTAGGCGTCCGCCTCGTTGGCGTGCAGTGACACGCAGGACCCCTTCGCGATCTTGTTCATGAGGGCGCACGTGTCCGCGTTCGCCGGCGTCTCTCCGTAGGAGACCGCCTGCTCGGCCTGGATCTTCGGTGTCGAGATGTAGGCGAGCCACTTGTAGGCACAGTTGGGGTGGGGCGCCTTGGCGGCGAGCATCCAGGTGTCCGCCCAGCCGGTAGCGCCGTCGGCACTCGGGATCGTGTCCGCCACCTTCGCTCCGGCCGCCTGCAGCTGGCCGGTCTGGTAGGGCCAAGCGGCGCCGACCACCGTCTCGCCGTTCTGGAAGAGGGAGATCTCGTTGGATGCCAGGTTCCAGTAGGCCTTGATGAGCGGCTTCTGCTGCTTCAGGAGACTGACTGCAGCATTGAACTGCGGCTGGGTGAGCTCGTACACGTCGCTGATGCCGAGGCTCGGCTTGTCTTTCGAGAGGTACAGCGCCGCGTCCGCGATCTGGATCGGGTTGTTCGGAATGGTGATCTCTCCCGCGTACTTCTTCGAGTAGATCACCGACCACGACGTTGGCGCCGTCTTGAAGACCTTGGTGGAGTAGAGAAGGTCGTTCGGCCCGAACTGGAGCGACACCCCGTAGTGCTTGCCGTTGATCGTGTTGAACGCCGGGCTTTGCAGGAACGGGCGGAATTCCTTCCAGGACGGGACCAGGCTCATGTTGACGGGCCGCACGTCGCCTCCGTAGATGAGCCGCAGGTCAGCGTCTCCGGACGCCGAGACGAGGTCGTACTGGCCGCCGCCCCCGTTCGCCATGAGCGAGACCATCTCGCTGGAGGAGCCCGCATACTTCGCGTTCACCTGGCAGCCGGTCTGCTGCTCGAACGGCTTCACCCACTCCGGCTGGGCATAGCCTTCCCACGCGATCAGGTTGAGCTGGCCCTCGCCGGCGCCGACGGAAGTCTGCACCGGGGCGTTCTGCTCCGGGGGCGTGAGGCCCCCGCCCCCGCCGGGCGCCGCGGTCGTCGTCGTGCTGGTCGACGCACTGCTGCCGCACGCGGCAGCGACCAGCGGAATCGCGAGTGCGAGCGCGACCGCCGCGCCGCGCCCCCGTTTGCGTGATGATGTCCGTAGCTTCATTGCTCCTCCTTGTTTCCCGCGATCTCGTAGGACTGCTCCGGTCTCCAGGCGATCCTGACCCGGCGGCCGCGGGCGTCGAGCGCCTCAGCCGCGGCCGTCTCGAGGTTCTGGCGGACGGCGACGAGGCGACCTCCGCCGTCGAGCTCGACCACGTAGCGGGTCACCATGCCGAGGTACACGACCTCGTCGATCCGACCGTCCTCGACATGGGCACCCGTTGGGACCGGCTCGGCGACGTCGAGCAACAGGTGGATCTTCTCGGGCCGCACCGTCAGCCGGTGACCGTCCCGGTCGATGAGGTTGGACACGCCGATGAAGCCGGCGACGAATTCGGTGTCCGGCCGCTCGTAGACCTCGGCCGGGGTGCCGATCTGCTGGATCCGCCCGCGGTCGACCACGGCGAGGCGGTCGCTCATCGTGAGCGCCTCTTCCTGGTCGTGGGTCACGTAGACGAACGTGATCCCCACCTCCTGCTGGATCCGCTTCAGCTCGGTCTGCATCTCCTGGCGGAGCTTCAGGTCGAGCGCCCCGAGGGGCTCGTCGAGGAGCAGCACGTCGGGCTCGTTCACGATTGCCCGGGCGAGCGCCACCCGCTGGCGCTGGCCGCCCGAGAGTTGGACGGGCTTGCGGTCACCGAGGCCCGAGAGCCTGACCATGTCGAGCATGCTCTCGGCGCGCCGGCGCCGGTCGGCCTTCGCCACCCTGCGGACTTTGAGGCCGTACTCGACGTTTTCGATGACCGTCATGTGCGGGAAGAGCGCATAGTCCTGGAAGACCGTGTTGACGTCGCGGGCGTAGGGAGGCTGCGAGGTCACGTCGACGCCGGCGAGCTCGACGACGCCGCCGTCGGGCCTCTCGAACCCGGCGATGATCCGCAGCAGCGTCGTCTTCCCCGAGCCGGACGGGCCGAGCATGGTGAAGAACTCGCCTTCGCCTATCTCGAGGTCGACACCGTCGGCCGCGACGACGCGGCCGTAGCTCTTGCGGATTCCCGTCAGGCGAACGGCCGGTGGAGCCGCGACGCGACGGGCGCCTACGTCGGCATCAATTGCCGTTCGGCTCATCGCAGCCCCCCTGCATCCTGCCCGTAGGCTAGCGGTCTACACCGAAAAGGGGCGGGTGCACGAGTCATCGCCACCGATGTCCGTCGCGCAATCCCGACGGCCCGGGCCAACGTATCAACTCCGGAGGCGCGCACCCCCACTGCTGGGTTCCGCCGCCGTTCCAACTTCCGACGTCACTTCCGACGTCACTTCCGACACATGGGGGAAAGCGAATGTCACAGAGAACTTCCACCTGGCGCCGCCTTCGGGTCGCCATCGGCGCGGGGTCCGTGCTGCTCGCGGCGACCGGGCTGGCGTCGGTCGCCGGCCTTGCCCAAAGCGGTGCCGCACCGCTCATGCCGCCGCCTTTTCTCAGCGGCCTGAGCCACAACCTGTTGGTCCGCTCCACCGTGCCGGCGAACGGCGACATCAACCCCTACGGGGTCGCCGTCGTGCCGAGAACGGTAGGCAGATTGACAAAGGGCGACGTGCTCGTCAGCAACTTCAACGCGAGCTCGAACCTGCAGGGGACCGGCACGACGATCGTCGAGATCTCGCCGAGGGGCAAGCGGACCCTCTTCAGCCAGCTGACGGCGCCGCTGCAGGCCGGGTCCTGCCCGGGCGGCATCGGGCTCACGACCGCGCTCGTCGTGCTCCCGGGCGGCTGGGTGGTCGTCGGCAGCCTGCCCACGACCAATGGCATGGCGGCCACGGCTCAAGCCGGCTGCCTGATCGTGCTGAACTCGCAGGGCGTCGCTAAGGAGACGATCTCGGGCGGGAAGATCAACGGCCCTTGGGACATGGCCGCTGTCGCGACCGGTAACGGCGCCGACCTCTTCGTGACCAACGTGCTCAACGGCACGGTCGCCGCCGCCGGCAAGGTCGTGCACCTCGGCACGGTTGTCCGCGTCGACCTGCGCTGGAACACCCTCTACCCGTCCTACGCGCCGAGCGTTGCCTCCGAGACCGTGATCGCGAAGGGCTTTCCCCAGCGCACCGACCCCGCCGCGCTCGTCCTCGGCGCAACCGGTGACGCGCTGGCCGCCAACGGCACGCTGTATGTCGCGAACACGCTCGGCAACTCGATCACGGCCGTGCCGAACGCGATGACGAGGCACTTTCCGGTGATCAAGGGCTACCTCGTGTCGAGGGGCAAGGATCTCAACGTTCCCCTCGGCCTCGCGCTGGCCCCGAACGGCGACATTCTCGCCGCCAACGGCGGCAACGGCGACATCGTCGAGGTCACGCCCGGCGGCAAGCAGGTTGCCGAGGTCGAGGCGACGACCGCCGGAGCCGGGGCCTTGTTCGGCCTCGAGGTGAGCGCGAACGGCCGCGGCCTGTACTTCGTGAACGACGCCGCCAACACCCTGCGAATCCTGCGCTGAGCCGGCGGCGCCTTCCTTACGGCGCCGTGGTTGGCTCAGTACCCGCCGCCGCTCGAGGTCGTGGTGGTGGAAGATCCGCCAGTTGCCGCCCCGCCGACAATGACGACCTGGAAGCCGGCCACGCCCTGACCGCTCGTCTGGCCGGCTTTGTCACTGGCGAAGGTATACAGCGGCTTGCCTTTGTAGGTGACTTGGACGCCGCCGCCGGGGCGCTTGATCGTGCCGAGCCCCGACACGCCCGCACCGCCCGTCGGTGTTCCCGATCCCGTGAAGAGCAACGGTGGCCACACCGTCGCGCACGACCCGGTGCAGGCGATCTTGGTCGGGGTATCGGAGGTGTCGTAATAGAGCGTGAGCCCCGTCTTGGTCGTGAGAATCTTCCCCATCGAATTGTTCGACAAGTTGACGAGAGCCTTCCCGCCCCCGCCACCTGCGACGGTGGTGGTGGTTGTTGTGGTGGTGGTCGTCGGTTGCGCCGACGATCCGCACGCGCCGAGGGTCATCCCGATCGCGAGCAACCCTCCGATCGGGACCAGTCGGCGCGGGCGAAAGATCACTGCATGTCCGCTCTGTCCGTTGCGTTGCACTGTTCCTGCCATGATGGACCTCCGCCCTTGTCTGTGCTATCGGAGGATGGTACGTGAGCTCAGGCTCCTCAGATTGGCCCTCCTCGCACAACCCCCCGGCCGATCCTCTGCGAGCTCCGCCTGCGGCTGAGCAATCCCTCCTGTCGTCCCGGCCGTATCCCCGGTGATGCGACGCACGCGAGAGCCTTCGAACGGCCCGTCCGACGAGGCCTTGCTCGCGGGCATGGCACAGGGTGACGAGCAGGCCGGGCTGGCTTTCGTCCGGCGGTACCAGGGCCGGGTGTTCGGGTTGGCGCTCAGCATGGTCGGCGACCCGTCGCTTGCCGAGGACATCGCCCAGGAGGCGCTCGTGCGGGCCTGGCGCCACGCGCCGGTCTACGACGCCCGCCGGGGCGCGGTCTCGACCTGGGTGCTGACGATCGGGAGGAACCTGACCATCGACGCCTTGCGAATGCGGCGCGCCGTCCCGACCGATCCGGACGACCTGATCGGGCTCGGGCTGGTGAGCAACGAGCCGTCGCCCGACGACGCCGCCGTGAGCTCCGACGCCGCCGCCGTGCTCCGGTCGGCGCTCGCGGGACTCCGGGCCGAGCAGCGCCGGGCGCTGGTGCTCGCCTACTTCTACGGCATGACTGCGGCCGAGATCGGCGTGTCGGAAGACATCCCGCTCGGCACCGCCAAGACGAGAGTCCGCGCCGGTCTCAAGAAGCTGCGCGAGACCATGACGATCGAAGCGAGCAACCGATGAGCGACGACGACAGCTCCCGGCCGGAGTGCGACCGGTACGCCGACGAGCTCGCGGAGCTCGCGCTCGGGATCATGACCGGCCGCGAGCGCGCCCAGGCGCTCGCCCATGTCGAGGGATGCCCGAGCTGCCATGCCGAGATGGAGCAGCTCTCGCTGGCCGCCGACTCGCTGCTCGAGGTGGTGCCCGGGATCGAGCCGCCGCTCGGTTTCGAGGTGAGGCTCATGGAACGCCTCGGAGCCGGCCGCACCGCCCGGCGACTCGTTCGGAGGCACTGGCGCCTCCGGCAGTCCTCGCTGGTGCTGGCCTGCCTTTTGCTGTTCGTCGCCGTGGGTGCGGGAACCGGGTGGCTCGTACGCGGCAGTCAGCACCCCACGATCGCGCCGTCGGCCTTCGGCACCGAGCACGGCGGGAAGCTCGAGACGGCGTCGCTCGTCGCCGCCGGCCACGCCGTCGGCGAGGTCGTGGTGTATTCAGGCCGGACGAGCTGGCTGTCCATGAGCCTCGACGACGGGTCGTGGTCCGGGGAGGCGACCTGCGAGGTGCGCCTCGCCGACGGGACGAGCGTTCCCCTCGGTACCTTCTGGCTCGAGAAGGGTTACGGGGCCTGGGACGTCGTCCTGCCGCCGGGGACCGGCCCCATCGAGCTCGCGTCGGTCGTGACCGACCAAGGGGTGCTGGCGAGCGCGCGCTTCGCGGCCGGGCCCAAGGCTCCTGCGGCCGGCGAGGCGAGCGACCAGGCCGCGACGGTCTCCGGGCGCCGCTGGATGACCCGCTGAGGGTCGCGGCCAGGTGTTCTTGTGGCTCGGCTGTGCAGGTCCGCCCCGAACAGACAGCGGTAGGGTGAGCGCCGTGCTCCCAGGTCGACACAGATGCCGCTGTCGGATCGGGACCGCGGCTGTCGGGAGCCACGGATCCGCCTGATGGCGTACCGCGTTGCTACGGACTGGCCCGGTCGGAGGTACCGGATATGAGCGCCGGCCCGCGGTCGCGGCCGGGATTCGGGCAGATCCTCCGCGTCAGGCGGCCTCCGACAGCAGACGGCCAGACCGAGCAGCTCGCCCCGGGGGCCACGGTCAACTTCGCCGCCGAGCGTGAGGCGGCGGGCATCGACGAGGTCCTCGCGGCTCTCGATATTGAGCTGGTCGGTCTCGTGCCGGTGAAGAAGCGCATCCAGGAGATCGCGGCGCTGCTGCTCGTCGACCGGGTGCGGGTCAAGTTCGGCCTCGTTGCACCCCGTCCGAATCTTCACATGTGCTTCACGGGCCCGCCGGGTACCGGTAAGACGACGGTGGGACTGCGGATGGCGGACCTGCTGCACCGGCTCGGCTACCTCGAGCACGGGCATCTCGTGGCCGCCATGCGAGACAACCTGGTCGGCCAGTACGTCGGGCAAACCGCCCCCAGGACCAAGGGGGTACTCGATCAGGCGATGGGTGGGGTGCTGTTTATCGACGAGGCGTACCACCTCAGTCGGGAAGACGGCAAGGACTATGGTCACGAGGCCATCGAGATTCTGCTGCAGGTGATGGAGAACGAGCGCGACAAGGTCGTGGTCATCCTCGCCGGCTACAAAGATCGGATGGACACCTTCTTCGAGTCCAATCCCGGGATGAGCTCGCGAATCGCTCACCATCTTGACTTCGCCGACTACGAACTGGACGAGCTGGAAGCGATCGGGCGCCTCATGCTGGAGAAAGCCGGCTACTACCTCTGCGAGGACGCTGAGGCGATCCTTCGGGAATACCTCACGCGACGAAGGCTGCAGCCGCGATTCGCCAACGGTCGCACCGTCCGCAACGCCCTGGAGGGTGCCCGGTTGCGGCACGCAAACCGTCTTCTGGCGGACTCGGACCGTGCCTGGACCCGGGACGAGCTCATGCGCATCGAGCCCGTGGACATCCTCGCCAGCCGTGCCTGCGCGCTGCCGGCAACCCAGTCTGGCGTCGCTCAGTCCAATGCGCTGACCCAAGAGTCGGCCCTGCGTCAACCGAGCTAGTCGTCCTTGCCGGCGGCCTCGGGGTCGTCGAGCAGAACTCCGGCTTCGGCAGCCTCGACGACATCGAGAGGAAGCTGGTCCTCCTCCTGCTCGTCGTCGTAGTCGATCTCGCTGTCGAGCGAGACCTCGTCCGCTGCATCCGGCGACACGAAGGGGTCGGGCGCCTCGGCTACCGGGCCGTCGTCATAGACATCGCTCACCGCTGACCTCCTCCCAGAATGAAATACCGCGGGCGCAAGGCGCCCGCGGTATTTTCAAGACCTCGCCGAAACCTCCGGACGAGCTGTGGTGATCGCGCGCGTCAGGCTGGCTTGCCGGTTCCGATCTTGGCCGGTGCCTGCTTTGCCTTCTTGGCGGCGCGCTTTTCCTTTAGCGATTTCCCCGGCTTCTTGCCCGAGGATTTCTGTGGCGACTTGTTAGCCACGTCGAGCTCCTTCTCCTGCGGTCGTCACCCGCTGCCTTGCAGCCGCGGGCGTAGGACTTCAGACTGCTCGGACGCTGCTGGCCTGCATGCCCTTCTTGCCCTGGGTGACCTCAAACTCCACCCGCTGGCCTTCGAGCAACTCGCGGTAGCCCTGCGCCTGAATCTCTGACTGGTGAACGAAGAGGTCCTCGCCGCCGCCGTCGGGTGCGATGAAACCGAAACCCTTGGTGGCGTTGAACCACTTCACAGTACCTACTGCCATCTCTGGAACTCCTCTTGCTCCACGCACATTAGGGCGGGAGTCCATTGACGGATACCAGCACAGCACTCAGCCTGCGTGGTGGCGACTGGTGCCCTTGCAGGATACCCGGTTCTCGGTCCTGCCGTATTCCAAGCTCCCGACCGGGCTACCAGTCCTTCGGAACGCGCACGTGGCTGCGGTCCAGCTCGGCGACCGAGTCGCAACCGAGGAGCCGGAGCGTGCGATCGAGGTCGTCCCGGAGAATGCCGAGGACGCGGTCGACTCCCGGCTGGCCGGCCGCTGCGAGGCCGTAAGCCCAGGCCCGGCCGACCATGACGGCGCGAGCACCGACAGCGAGGGCTTTGACGACATCCGCGCCGCGCCGAAAACCGCCGTCCACCAGCACCTCGACCTGACCTCCGACCGCATCGACGACCTCGACGAGGGCGGGCAGCCCGGCCGGGATGCTGTCCAGCTGCCGGCCGCCGTGGTTCGAGACGATGATCGCGTCGGCGCCGGCGTCGATCGCCCGCCGGGCGTCGTCACCGGTCACGATGCCCTTGGCGAGGATCGGGCCGGGCCACAGGTCGCGGATCCATTTGAAGTCCTCCCAAGTGGGAGGCGCGGCAATCCAGTGGAGGAGGGCGTCGCCGGAGGACATCGGCTCGCCGGGGCTGCCGAGCGCCGCCGCGTTCACGAGGCTCAGCTGGAAGCGGTCGTGAGCGGTGTCGAGCAGCCACCGCGGGCGCACGGCGACCTGCGGCGCCATCTTCTTGATGGTGCGGCGGTCGAGCTTGAGCGGCGGGTGCAGGCCCACGCGTTGTTCCCGCTCGCGGTTGCCGGGCAGCTGCGTGTCGAGTGTCACGGCCAGGGCACTGAAGCCGGCGTCCCGGGCCCGGGTCACCAGCTGCTCGGCTCCCGGCCGGCCCCCGAGGAAGTAGAGCTGGAACCAGGCCGGATGCGTCGCCGCCGCCATGACGTCGTCCATCGTGTGGCCGGACATGGAGCTGAGGGTGCAGATCGTGCCCGCCTTACCTGCTGCCCGGGCGCCGGCGACGTCCCCGAGCGGGTCCATCATCCGCGTGAAACCGATCGGGCTCAAAAGGATCGGCATGGCCACTTCGAAGCCGAGGACCGAGGTCGCGAGCACCGGCGCGGGCACACCCTTGGTGACGCCGAGCCGGGGGCGGAACTGGACCGCTTCGATCGAGGTCTGGTTCGCCCGCATCGTGGACTCGGACCCGGCTCCGCCCTCGATGTAGTCGTAGACGGCCCGCGGCACGCGGCGCCGGGCGAGCCGGCGCGCATCGGCCACCGTCACGATCTGCGCCGCAGCCCGACGCTGCGCGCGGTCGTGATATTGGTCGAAGGGTGAGGTCGTCATCGGCGCAACAGTACGCCGGTCCGGGGGCCGGGCGAACACCGTGGAGCCGCCTTCCGGAGTTTGGTTGCCCAATCTCCGCATGAGGTCAACCGATTGACATTTAATGGTCACTTACGGTAGAGTTTAGGTTGAACCGATACGTCCGCCGAGCCAGGCCCGTCCGCAGGAGGCCTCCATTGAGTGCCCAGATGATCGCTTTTGCCTCCAAGAGCGAGATGCTCGCCAAGTCGAAGGAGTTCTGGAACCCCGACAAGACGCAGTTCTGGATCGACTCCGGCGTGCCGCTCGTCATCGACCGGCGGGAGGAGTACTTCATCTACGACGTCTCGGGCAAGCGGCTGATCGACGTCCACCTGAACGGCGGGACCTACAACCTCGGGCATCGCAATCCGGAGGTCGTTCAGGCAGTGACGGCCGCCATGCAGCACTTCGACATCGGGAACCACCACTTCCCGTCCCTCGCACGGACGGCCCTCGCCGAGGCCCTCGTCGAGACCGCACCCCCCAACATCAGCAAGGTCATCTACGGCAGCGGCGGGGGCGAGGCGATCGACATCGCGCTCAAGACCGCCCGGCACACGACGCAGAAGCGGAAGATCGTCTCGATCGTGAAGGCGTACCACGGGCACACGGGGCTGGCGGTGGCGACCGGCGACGACCGGTTCGCAGCCCTGTTCCTGTCCGATCGGCCCGAGGAGTTCCCCCACGTCCCGTTCAACGACCTACAGGCGATGGAGGACGCCCTGCGGGCTCGCGACGTGGCGGCGGTGATCATGGAGACCATCCCGGCCACCTACGGCTTCCCGCTGCCGAACCCGGGCTACCTCGAGAGCGTGAAGCAATTGTGCGAGAGGTACGGCGCCCTCTACATCGCCGACGAGGTGCAGACCGGGCTCATGCGGACCGGCGAGCTGTGGGCGATCAGCAAGCACGGCATCGAGCCCGACATCCTCGTCACCGGCAAAGGGATCTCCGGTGGTCTCTATCCCATCTCGGCGGTCCTCGTCAGCGAGGCCGCCGGAGGCTGGCTGGACGAGGACGGATTCGGGCATATCTCGACCTTCGGCGGCGCCGAGCTCGGCTGTGTCGCGGCGCTGAAGACCCTCGAGATCACCTGCCGCCCCGAGACCCGCTCGATGGTGCACTACGTCTCCGACCTCATCGGCCGCGGATTGCGCTCCATCCAGGCCGCCTACCCCGACTGGCTGATCGGGATCCGCCAGAACGGCCTCGTCATGGGACTCGAATTCGCCCACCCGCAGGGCGCCAAGTACGTCATGAAGCACCTCTACGACAACGGGGTCTGGGCGATCTTCTCGACGCTCGACCCGAGGGTGCTGCAGTTCAAGCCCGGCATCCTCATGACCCCGGAGCTCTCGGAGGAGTTGCTCGGGCGGGCCGAGGTTGCGATCGGCAAGGCCTGGCAGGAAGTCAGCCGAGGCGGAAGGGTCGGAGCATGAGCGAGATCGTCGTCGACCTCATGACCGAGCCCGCCGGCGTGCCGCGAGCGCGCGCCATGCTGCAGCGGGCCCAATGGGCGGCGCTGGCGTTCTCGCGTTACGACAAGGCAAGCGTCGACCGCATCGTCTCGGCCGCTGCTCGAGCCGGGGCCGCCAAGGCCCGTGAGTACGCCGAGTGGGCGGTGAGCGAGACCGGCTACGGGGTCGTCGAGCACAAGGTCCTGAAGAACCTCGCCTGCAGCACGGGCATCGTCGAGGCCTATCGCGATCATGACTACGTCTCGCCTCGCCACGATCCGACGACGAAGATTCTCGAGATTCCCCGGCCGGCGGGCGTCGTCCTGGCGCTGACGCCTTCCACGAACCCGGTCGCGACCGTCTTCTTCAAGGCGCTGCTGTGTCTCATGACCCGCAGCGTCGTGATCGTGAGCCCGCACCCGATGGCCAAAGGCGTCTGCGCGGACGCGGCGCGCACGATGGCGGAGGCGGCCGTCGAGGCCGGCGCACCCGACGGTGTCATCCAGGTCGTCGACGAGCCGTCGGTTCCGCTCATCAACGCGCTCATGACCGACGAGCGGACCGACGTCATCGTCGCCACCGGCGGCACCGCCGTGGTCCGCAGCGCCTACAGCTCCGGGACGCCCGCCATCGGGGTCGGGCCGGGCAACGTCCCCGTGCTCGTCGACGCGACGGCGGACCTCGCGCTGGCGGCCAAACGCATCGTGGACTCGAAGAGCTTCGACAACTCGATCCTCTGCACGAACGAGTCGGTGCTGATCTGCGAGCAGTCCGTCGTCGACCACCTCGTACGCCACCTGCACCGAGAAGGCGCCTACCTGCTCGCCGACGAGGAGCGTGACCGGGTACGCCAGCTCCTCTTCCCGAACGGGTCGTTCGACCTGCGCTTCGTCGGCAAGGATGCCGCCCACATTGCCGGCGAGGCCGGCATCCGCGTCGGCGGCAACACCCGGATCCTTCTCGCGCCATTCGATCTCGTCGTCCCCGAGCAGCCCTTCGCGCACGAGAAGCTCTGCCCGGTCCTCGGCTTGGTCGCAGTGCCGAACGTGAGTCGCGGCATCGACGCCGCCCGGGCCGTGCTGCGCATCACCGGACCGGGCCACTCCGCCGCCATCCACAGCACCGATCCGAGGACGATCATGGACTTCGGCGCCGCGGTGCGGGTGCTCCGCGTCGTGGTGAACGTCGGCAACAGCCTCGGCAGCTCGGGGATGGAGACGAACCTGGCACCGACGATGACGATCGGCACCGGCTACTTCGGGCGGTCGTCGGTCGCGGAGAACCTGCAGCCGAAGCACTTCGTGCAATGGACCCAGGTGGCCTACAACGCCGAGGCGTCCGAGCCGTTCGGGAACTTCGCCGGACTCACTCCCTGGGAGCACCCGCAGGGCCACGTGCCGCCCTACCCGCTGGCGTCGAATCTCGTCGCCGAGGGACCCGTGCCGGCCTCGGCCATGCTCGCGGCCGGCCACTTCGGCGACGGGGCCGGGCCGGCTGACCGGGAGCAGATGAGCCCCGAGTCGGAGGGGCTTCGCGGCGAGATCCGCCGGATGGTCCTCGAAGAGCTCAGCCGGATCGTGAAGCGATAGCGGTGACCGAGCTCCGATCCTTCATCTTCCTCGACCGCCTTCAGCCGCAGACGATGTCCTACCTCGGCACATGGATCCGCGGGAACCTGCCCCGAAGCGACATGGCGGCGCAGGTCATCGAGGTCGCGCCGGGGCTCGACATCGAACCGCTCACCGACGTGGCGCTCAAGCACGCCGAGGTGCGAGCCGGCATCCTCGTGGTCGAGCGGCAGTTCGGTTACCTCGAGATCCACGGGAGCACCGATGAGGTGCAGGCTGCCGGAGCAGTGGTGCTGGAGACCTTGGGCGCCTCCGCCCGCGACGCCATGCGTCCGCAGGTGCTGGCTTCGAAGATCATCACCATGCTCGACGCCCAGCACGCCTTCCTCATCAACCGCAACAAGCTGGGCTCGATGGCCCTTCCCGGCGAATCGCTGTTCGTGCTCGAGATGCAGCCGGCCTCCTACGCCATCCTCGCCACGAACGAGGCGGAGAAAGCCGCTCAGATCAAGGTCGTCGACTACCGCATGATCGGTGCCACCGGTCGGGTGTACCTGGCGGGCCGCGAGGCGGATGTCCGCCAAGCCGCCGCGGCCGCCGAGTCGGCTCTCGAGACACTGCGATGAGCGACCAGTCACCGACCGGCGACGCGTTGCGGGCGCTCGTGCGCGAAGCGCTCGGCGACCTGTTGCCGGAGCTGGCGCAGACCACGCCGCACTGGGCGGCGATGGCTCCCCGGACGGGGGCAGCCTCGAGCTCGTCGGGTGAGGTCGAGACGGTGCTGTTGCGCACCGACGCCGATCTCGCCGCCTTCGTGAGCCGGCTCCTGCACCTTTTCGAGAACCCGAAGCAGCGTGAGGATCTGCGTGCGGGACGGCTGCGTTTCCGTTTTGCGCCCGCCGCCGCGCCCGGCGCCTTCCAGCCGGTGCACCGGATCGAGAAGGGCGCCGTCACGGAGGCGACCGTCCGCGAGGCCGCACGGTCCGGCGCGAAGATCGTCCTCGGTCCGCATGCCGTACTCACCCCGCTCGGCCGCGACCGCGCCCGGGCCGAGGGCGTCCAAGTCGAGAAGGAGCACTGATGGTCACTGCCACGGTCGTCGGAAACGTCTGGTCCACCCGCCGCCTGAAGGAGATCCCGAACGGCGCCTTTCTCGAGGTCGAGCTCGAGGGAAGCCACAGCCGGCTCGTGGCTTTCGACGTCCTCGGCAGCGGGATCGGGGAGCGGGTGCTCGTCGCCCAGGGCTCGGTCGCCGCGTCCTGGTTCCCGGGCAAGGCGCCGCCGATCGACGCGTTGATCGTCGGCTCGATCGACGTGGCCGCGGAGCCCGCCGGGCCGGCCAAGCCGGCCGAGCGCACCCGGGCACAGAAAAAGGGTGCCTGACCGAAAGGCCAGGGAGAGATTTCCGACCACCAAGACAGGAGAGCAACCATGTCCAGCAACGCGATCGGCATGATCGAGACCAAGGGTTACGTCGCCGCACTAGCGGCCGCGGACGCCATGGTGAAGGCGGCAAACGTAACCATCGTGAGCCGCGACGAAGTGGGCGACGGCCTGGTCGCCGTCACCATCGTCGGCGACGTCGGTGCCGTCAAGGCAGCTACCGAAGCGGGCGCGGAGACGGCCGGCAGCGTCGGCCAGCTCATCTCGGTCCACGTCATTCCCCGCCCGCATCCCGAGCTGAGCAAGCACTTCAAGGCCAGCGGGAGCGAATGAGCGTGGCGGCGTCCGACCCGTCGCCTCCACCGAGCCCGGAGCTCCGGGTCTACCTGCTCGTCCGGGACCTTCAGCGTCAGTTCGCGGCCTACCTGGCGACGCCGACCCGGGCGCGTGGCTATCCGCCGTTCGAGGGCAACCACGCGCTCATCGTCGAGGTCGCCCCCGGCCTCGCCATCGAACGAGTCACCGACCTGGCGCTGCGCGCGGTCCCGAGTGTCGAGCCGGGGATCCTGTTCGTCGAGCGGCAGTTCGGCGTGCTGGAGATCCACGGCACGGACCTGGCAGAGGTGGAACGGGCCGGGCAGGCGATCCTCGACGGCCTCCACGCCGACGCCGCCGACCAGCTGCGGCCTCGCACGCTCTACTCCGACGTGATCGAGGCTGTCACCGACCAGCACGCGGTCATCATCAACCGGAACCGTCAGGCGTCGATGATCCTGCCGGGCGAGACGTTGCTCGTCTACGAGATGACCCCGGCGCTGTTCGCCGCCGTGGCCGCGAACGAGGCCGAGCGTGTCGCGCCCGACATCACCCTTGTCGACGTGTCGATGATCGGCGCCGCGGGACGGATCTATCTGAGCGGGCAGACTAAGGACGTGCTCCGAGCCCAGGAACAGATCACGAACGTGCTCGGGTCAGTGGCGGGGAGAGAGCACTGAGCCCCGGCGACGGTGCCTCGGTCCACGATCTGTCCGCGGAGGGCGACGTCCTGGAGCGGGTCACGTCGGTCGCCCGCCTCGCCGTCGGGCGCTACGACGTCGATCCCGACGCGACCGTCGAGCTGCTGAACGTCTCGGAGAACGCCACCTATCGCGTCGACGACGCCCGAAGCGGGCCCAAGGCGCTCCGCGTGCACCGGCTCCGCTACCACACCCGCGAGGAGATCGCCTCGGAGCTCGTCTGGATGGACGCGCTGCGGGACGAAGCGGGCATACGCACGCCCCGCATCGTGCCGGCGTCGAACGGCGACCGGGTCGTCACCTTGACCGAGGCCGGGACGGGCGACGAGCGCTATTGCGTCATGTTCGAGTTTCTCCCGGGAGTGGAGCCGCTCGAGCAGGACACCGACAGCTTCGAAGCACTGGGCGAGCTGACCGCACGCATGCACCGGCACGCACGGGCGTGGCGGCGCCCGGGCGACTTCGCCCGCTTCCACTGGCACTACGACGCCGCCTTCGGCACCGAGGCGCGTTGGGGACGGTGGCAGGAAGGAGTCGGGGTCGGTACCGGCGAGCGCGAGGTGCTCGGCCGCCTGGACGAGACCCTCAAGCGCCGGCTTGCCGCGTATGGGACCGGCCCCGAGCGTTACGGGCTCGTCCACGCCGACACCCGCCTCGCCAACCTCCTCGTCGAGGACGGGTCCGTCAGCGTGATCGACTTCGACGACTGCGGGTTCAGCTGGTACCTCTACGACCTCGGGACCACCGTGAGCTTCTTCGAGCACCGTCCCCAGGTGCCCGAGCTGGTGGAGAGCTGGCTGCGCGGCTACCGCCGCCTCGGGGAGGTCTCCGCCGAGGACGAGGCCGAGATCTGGACGTTCATCCTCTTCCGGCGCCTCCTGCTCGTGGCGTGGATCGGATCGCACAACGCCGTCGAGATCGCCCGCGAGCTCGGGGCGGGCTACACCCGAGACAGCTGCGAACTCGCCGAGCGTTACCTCGCCAGATTCGGCTGAGGAAGGACCGACCGCCGACGGCGGGTGGCAACCCGTAAGGATCGAGCAAGTTCGAGAAGGAGGCATGGTGTTCAGACCACTCGACGGACGAAGCGTCGTCGTGACCGGCGCCACCCGCGGCATCGGCAAGGGGATCGCCCGGGTGTTCAGCCGTGCCGGCACGCGGGTCCTCGTCGTGGGACGGGACGAGCAGGCCGCCCGCCGCACAGTCGAGGAGCTGTCGGGCGACGGTGAGATCTCCTACGTGTTGGCCGACGTCGCCCGCCGCGAGGACTGCGAGCGGGTCGCCGCGGTGGCGACGGAGCGCCACGGGGGCATCGACGTGCTCTGCGCCAACGCCGGCATCTTCCCGGCACATCGGCTGGCGGACATGACCGACGAGAGCATCGACGAGGTGTTCGGCACGAACCTCAAGGGCTGCATCCTCTCGGTCCAGGCCTGCCTCCCGGCGCTCGAGCGCTCCGGTCACGGCCGGGTGATCCTGACGTCGTCGATCACCGGCCCGATCACCGGCTTCCCGGGCTGGGCACATTACGGGGCCAGCAAGGCCGGCCAGCTCGGCTTCATGCGGACCGCGGCGATCGAGCTCGCGCCGAGCGGGATCACCGTCAATGCCGTCCTGCCGGGCAACATCGCCACCGAGGGGCTCGACGAGATGGGCGAGGACTACCTGGCCCAGATGACGGCATCGATCCCGCTCAGAAGGCTCGGCACTGTCGAGGACATCGGCAACGCGGCGCTGTTCCTGGCGACCGACGAGGCCGCCTACATCACGGGCCAGACGATCGTGGTGGACGGTGGGCAGGTGCTGCCCGAGTCGCTGGCGGCGATGGAAGGCACCTGAGCCCAGGTGGCCGGCAGCGAAGCATCCGAGCCCCTCGCCGTTGAACCGACCGCCGACGACGTCCGCCGCGCGCTGCTCGCCCGGATCGATGCCGGTGATCTGCGCCCAGGCGAGCGACTCGGCTCCGAGCGAGACCTGGCGATGTCGCTCGGCGTCAGCCGCTCCACGCTCCGCCACGCGCTCGGGGTCCTGCAGGACGAGGGGACCGTGCGCAGAGTGCCCGGCCGGGGGGGCGGGACCTTCGTCGCCCAGTCGAAGATCGAGCGGGACCTGTCGCGCATCGTCGGTGTGCCGGCGATGCTCCGTTCCCAGGGCGTCACCGCCGGGACACGGGTCGTGAGGGCCGGCCTTGATCCGGCCGACGACGGGGCCGCGGCAGAGCTCGGGCTCGAGCCCGGTGCGCTCGTGGTGAGCCTGGTCCGGATCCGGTTGGCCGACGGCAGCCCGATCTCGGTCGAACACGCCACCTTTCCCGCCGACCGCTTTCCCGGCCTGCTCGAGCTGCCGCTCGGTGGGTCGATGTACGAGCTGCTCGAGGAGCACTACGGGGCCCGCCCCGGCGAGGCAGTGGAGCGCATCGAGGTCGTTCCCGCTTCGCCCGACGAGGGCTCGATCCTCGGCGTCGCGCCGGGGTCGCCGCTGCTCTCGATCATGCGGACGACCGTCGACGAGGACGGCAAGCCGATCGAGTACTCGCACGACCTCTTCCGAGCCGAGCGGACGCGGATCGTCGTGCGGACCCCCGGCCGGGGCGGGATCACCGGCGCCGCCCGCTCGCCCGGGCGCGTCGTCGAGCTGCGTGCCCAGGCGGTGCGTCGTGGCGCGCCGGCCGGTACGGTGCCTCCTGGCGGGGCCGGACAGAAGATCGGCCCGGCCGCTCGAGCAACGCCTGCAGGCAAGGCGACAGACGAGGAGGTGCTGGATTGACCCTCGACCGCCATGGGGTGCCCGTGACCGGGAGCGCCGAAGCCGTCGGCTACTTCGATGACGCCGTCTCGGCGCTGCTGCGCTTCCGCCCCGAGGTCGCGACCAACAACGACCTCGCGCTCGCGGCCGAGCCCGACTTTGCGATGGGCCGCGCACTCGCGGGCTATCTCGGCGTGCTCGGCACCGAACCTGACGACGTCGCCGCGGCGCGCGACAGCCTCGCCACCTGGTTGGGCGACTTCGACCAGGCCCGCCTCTCGGACCGGGAGCGCCGTCATCTCGAGGCCGCGACGGCATGGTTGAACGGGGACATGCTCGGCTGTGGCGAGCTGCTGCAGCAGATCTCGGACCGGTACCCACGTGACGCGCTCGCACTCGCCGTGGGTCATCAAGTCGATTTCTTCTCCGGCAACGCCACGAGCCTGCGGGACCGCATCGGCGGCGTGCTCACGGCGTGGTCGCCCGAAGACGAGGACTACTCCTTCGTGCTGGGCATGTTCGCCTTCGGCCTCGAGGAGGCCGGACACTACGACCGGAGCGAGGACATCGGGCGGGAGGCGGTCGACCGCAACGCCAAGGATGTCTGGGCCGTCCACGCGGTCGTCCACACCTTCGAGATGCAGGGTCGTTTCGGCGAGGGCCTGCGCTACTTCGACGAGCGCGTCGACGACTGGTCGACGGGGAATTTCTTCAACATCCACAACTGGTGGCACTACTGCATCTACGCCCTCGAGACCGGGCGAACCGACATCGCGCTGGGTATCTACGACCGGGTCCTGTTCAACAGCGGGTCCGAGGGGCTCGTGATGGAAATGCTCGACGCCTCGTCGCTGCTGTGGCGGCTCTACCTCGACGGCGCCGACGAGTCGGAGAGATGGCGCGCCCTGGCCGACGGCTGGGAGCCGAAGATGAAGACGGCCCACTACGCCTTCAACGACATGCACGCCGTGATGTCGTACGTGGGCGCAGGCGAGATCGGCAAGGCCGAGGCGTTGATCAGCGCCCGGGACGCCTATCTCGAGTCCGCGCCGAGCTCTGAGAGCAACGTCCTGTTCACCCGCGAGGTCGGCCGGCCGGTCTGCCGGGCCGTGGCCGCCTTCGGCAGGGGTCGCTACGACGAGGTGGTCGAGCTGCTGCTTCCGATCCGCCGGCGCGTCAACCTCTTCGGCGGCAGTCACGCGCAGCGCGACGCCGTGCAGCGCACCCTGCTCGAGGCCGCGTTGCGGGCGCATAACGCGGACGTCGCCCGGGTGCTGCTCAGTGAAAGGATCAGCCTGAAGCCGACGAGCCCGTACAACTGGCTGGGAGAGGCCCGGGTCCTTGACGACCTGGGATCGTCGGCGGCCGCGGCGGCTGCGTCGAAGCGGGCGATCGACCTGCAGGCGGCGGCAGAGCCTCGCTTCGCGGCGGTCTGAGGGACGGCCGAGCCCGCCTCTCGGCGGTCCAGCATTACCGGCCAGGCTCGGCAGCGCTTTCGCGCCGCGCCTGTGCGACCATTGGTCCATGGCCGTAACCGGCAACGAGCGCAGCGCCGAGGCGGGTGGCGAGCGCGGCATCGAGCCGGTCGAGCACGCTCCGGTCTACGGGCTCGTCGTCGAGCACATCCGCCGGGCCATCCACATCGGCACCTTCGTGGCAGGCGACAAGCTGCCTCCCGAGCGGGAGCTCGCCAAGCAGATCAACGTGTCGCGCACGACCGTCCGCGAAGCGATCCGGGTTCTCGAGGGCGAGGGCTACCTCGAGACCCGCCGCGGCGCGACCGGGGGAGTGCTCGTGCTCGACCGGGGCCAGGCGGAGGAGCGGCTCGCCCCGCTCGTCCGGGCCCGGCTCGGCGAGCTGGAGGAGATCATCGATTTCCGGCTGGCGGTGGAGTGCCGGGCGGCGCGCCTGGCGGCGGTCCGGCGCGACGACCGTGACCTCGAGCGTCTCTCGAGCGCTTTTCGGACCATGGAGGAGGGATGGGAGACCCGCCGCTTCCGGGCCGCCGACTCGGCGTTCCACCTCGGGATCGCCGAGGCGGCACGAAACGAATGGATGCGAAAGGCGATCGAGGACGCCCGCGTGGCGATCTGGGTCCCGGTCGACACCGTCATCGACGACGTGTTCCGGACCGCGCAGCTGCACCACGGTCAGATCCTCGCCGCGATCCGCGACTGCGACAGTGACGCCGCTGAGCTGGCGGTGGCAGCCCACATCGAGAGGACCCGGGCCGACCTGCACAAGATCGCGGCTGCGAACAGCTGAGAACCAGGTCGCTTGACAGTTCCGGCGATAGGTCCAAGAATCGGACCATCGCCACAGATCCGCAGGTCGAAGCTCTCTTGAATGATCTCATCGCCGCCGGACGGCCGTCGAGTATGAGCCTGCCGCTCCCGGAAGGGCGTCGCAATTTCCAGGAATTGTTCGTTTCGTTGGCCCAGCCCAACGACTGGGGGACGATCAAGGACCGGGCGATCCCCGGGCCGGGCGGGCCGGTCCCGGTGCGGGTGTACAAAGCCGCCGATTCCGCCGTCCGGCCCCTCGTGGCGTTCTTCCACGGTGGCGGCTGGGTCTTCGGCGACCTCGACTCGCACGACTCGATGTGCCGGAGCCTGGCGCGAGATGCGGAAGCGATCGTCGTCGCGGTCGACTACCGGCTCGCGCCGGAGCACCCCTTCCCGGCCGGGTTCGAGGACTGCTGGGCCGTGACGAAGTGGCTCACCTCGTCAGGAGCCGAGCTCGGAGGCGATCCTGCCCGGGTCGCCGTCGCCGGCGACAGCTCGGGCGCCAATCTGGCGGCCGCCGTGGCGCTGCGGGCACGAGACGAGGGACGCGTCGCGCTCCGTTCCCAGCTCCTGATCTATCCGGCACTCGATCCCCGCATGTCGTCGGCCTCGTATGAGGAGAACGCCGACGATCCCTTCTTGTCGAGGAGCGAGATGGAGTGGTACTGGCCGCGCTATCTCGGTGACACCGTCGACGAGCCCGAGTCCTACGCCGCGCCGGCCTTTGCCGCCGATCTGGCCGGCCTCGCGCCGGCGCTGCTCGTCGTGGCTGGCCACGACCCGCTCCGAGACGACAGCCTGGCCTACGCGGGCCGGCTCCGCCAGGCGGGGGTGGCGGTCGAAGTCGCCGCCTACGACGACATGGTGCACGGCTTCTTCTCCTGCACCCGCGCGCTCGATGCCGCGCGGCAGGCTCTCGAGGACGCCGGTCGCTTCCTCGGCAAATCCCTCTCGGGCCCGAGCGCCCCTTGATGCGAAAGGTGGTCACATGACCGACGGACGTCTGGCCGGCAAGGTGGCGATCGTCACCGGAGCCGCTTCGGGGATCGGGCTCGCCATCGCCAACCGGTTTCTCGACGAGGGAGCCCGCGTCGTCGCGGCCGACCGCGACGAGAGCGGGCTCGCCAAGACCGGGCTGGCCGGCAACGAGCGGGCGAGGACGACCGTCGTCGAGGTGAGCAGCCAGGCCGACGCCGAGGCGACCGTCGCTCTCGCCGTCGGCGAGTTCGGCACGCTCGACGTCCTCGTCAACTCCGCCGGGATCGTCCGCCGCTCGGACCTCTTCGATCTCCCCCTCGACGAGTGGGAGGAGGTGCAGCGGGTGAACGTCACCGGGACGTTCCTCTTCAGCCAGGCGGCGGCGCGGGCGATGATGGATCCTCCGCCGGCGGCGGGGGCGACGAAGAGCATCGTCAATCTCGCCTCCATCGAGGCGATCGCCGTGCTCGCCAGCTCTGGCCACCCCCAGGTGCACTACAACGCCTCGAAGGGCGCGGTCCGGATGCTGACCAAGGCGCTGGCGGTCGAGCTCGGGCGCCACTCGATCCGCGTCAACGCCATCTGTCCCGGGGTCACCGAGACGCCGCTCACCGCCGAGGGCCTGAGCGACGCAGGGCGGCGGGAGTGGTTCATCAAGCAGATCCCGCTCGGCCGTCTCGGCCGCCCGGAGGACATCGCCTCCATGGCCCTGTTCCTCGCCTCCGACGATTCGGGCTACGTGACCGGCGCGGACCTCGTGGTGGACGGCGGATATCTCACCCAGTGAGAGCGGAGGCGAGGCGATGACCGTGCTCCCGGAGGGTTTCGGGCACCATGGGAAGGATCTGGACTCGATCTTCTCGACGTACCAGGAGCTGCGCACGACCTGCCCGGTCGGGCACAGCGAGCGCTACGGAGGGTTCTGGTTCCTCACCAAGTACGAGGACATCTGGGCAGCCGAGCAGAATCCGAAGGCGTTCTCGGTCGCACAGGGCATGCTGCTGCCTTCGCTCGGCAACGAGCGGCCGCTCATCCCGCTCGACATCGACGCGCCGGCGCTGCAGCAGTTCCGCCGCATGCTGCTGCCCGCCTTCGCACCCGCCAAGATGGAGCGCCTCGAGCCGCTCGTGCGCGAGGTGGCCGAGCAGCTCATCGACGGCTTCGCCGATGCCGAGGTGTTCGACGCCAGCCTGTCCTACGCCCGCATCCTGCCGATGATCGTGTTCGCCGAGATGGCCGGCCTGCCGCGTGAGGACTACGACCGTTTCCAGGACTGGGTCGAGCGCACCATGTACGGCCGCACAGAGGATCCGGCCGATGCCGTCGCCGCGGCCAAGGAAGTGGATGCCTACTTCCGTGAGCTGCGGCGCAAGCGCCTCGACGAGCCCGAGCGGGACGATCTCGTCGGCTGCCTGCTCTCGGGCAGCATCGACGGCCGGCCGATCTCCGAGGACGAGTTCGCGGACTACTGCTTCCTGCTGCTCGTGGCGGGCCTGGAGACCTCGGCCTGGTCGATCCGGGCGGCTCTCTGGTATCTGGCTCAGCACCCCGAGGACCGGCGCCGTCTCGTGGCCGAGCCCGAGCTTATGGTGAAGGCGACCGAGGAGTTCCTCCGCTGCCTGGCACCGGTGCAAGGCATGGCGAGAACCCTGCAGCAAGACGTCGAGATCCGGGGACAGGTGCTCGCCGCCGGCGAGAGGGTGCTGCTCCTGCTCGGTTCGGGGAACCGTGACGAGGAAGTCTTCGCCGACGCCGACCACGTGGTCATCGACCGGGGGGACAATCCGCACCTCGCCTTCGGGATCGGGTCGCACCGGTGTCTCGGCTCGAACCTCGGCCGCCGCGAGGTTCGACTCGGGCTCGCGGTGCTGCTGGCCCGGATCCCCGACTTCGAGCTCGCCGACAGCGACGAGCAGTGGTGGGGCGTCGGGCCCCTGTTGCTGCGGCGGACCGATCCGGCTGTGGCCGGTCCCCGGGCCGAGGCTACCGCCGCGCCAGCACGGGCCGGCGAGGAGGCCGGGCCGTGAGGATCGTCGTCGATCCCGACCGATGCCAGGGCCACAATCGCTGCCATGTGCTCGTGCCCGAGGTCTTCGGCGTCGACGAGCTCGGCTATTCGGTCGTCGTCCTGACCGACGAGGTGCCCGAGCACCTGGTCGCCCGCACGCAAGAAGCGGTCCGCAACTGCCCCGAGCGGGCGATATCCACCGATGACGGGTCCGAGCACGACGCCGGCTGATCCTGCTGAGCCGAGCATCGGCCGTGTCGCGGCGAACGGCATCGAGATCGCCTACGTCGACGTCGGCGAAGGTGATCCCGTCGTGCTCTTTCACGGGTTCCCGGACGGGGCGACGACGTTCCGCCCCCTCGCCCCGCTGCTCTGCGCGCAGGGCTTCCGGTGCATCGCGCCGTGGCTGCGGGGGTACTGGCCGACCGGGACGGGGCGGTACTTCGACCAGGGCACACTGCTGGCCGACGCGATCGGCCTCATCGAGGCGCTGGAGCTCGACGAGGTCCGGGTGGTCGGGCACGACTGGGGGGCCGACATCGCCTACGGCCTCGCCTCGACGACGCCGGTGTCGGTGCGCTCCGCGGTGGCGCTCTCGGTGCCGCACACGAGAGCACTGCGCAAGAACCGCTCGGGGGACTTCGAACAGCTCCGGCGCTCGTTCTACATCTGGCTGTTCCTCGCCGGGAACCTCGCCGACTCGATCGTCCCGGCCGCCGGCTTCGAGCTCATCCGCGGCCTCTGGCGGGAGTGGTCACCCGGCTTTCAAGCCGACGAGGCACACCTGCAGGAGATCGTCGACGCTCTCGCCCGCCCGGGCGGTCTCAGCTCAGCGCTGGGCTACTACCGGGCGCTGTTCGACGAGGGCCTGCAGGACCCTCGATTCGCCGAGCTGCTGCGGCTCGTCGAGACAGGCCCGGTGACGGCGCCGACGCTGCTGCTCATGGGCGCCCAAGACGGATGCATCGGTCCAGAGATGGCCGCCGGCGCCGAGGTCGCCTTCACTGGCCCGTACCGGGGCGAGACGCTGGACGGCTGCGGGCATTTCCTGCATCTCGAGAACCCCGAGGACGTCGGCGCCCGGATCGTCGACTGGTTCGCCCGCTACTGATCGTCTCGCAGCTGGGCCCCGGCTCGCCGACTCATCGCGGCGGTCCGGCGTCGACGACCCGGCGCACTTCGCGAAGTGGGGTATCCCACGGAAACGTGCGTACCCACCAAGTAGCGCCCGCCTCCTCCCATGGCCCCGGGTGCTCGCCTTGGTCGACGACGATGTCATAGTCGGCGGGGAGCTCTCCGAGGCCCTGCTCGTGGCGGGCCTCGGCCAAAGCGGCGACTAATGCCGGAATCTCCTCGCGGTCGATCCCGGTCGGGAAGACCCCATCCAGGCGGGCGGCCCGCCGGACCGGCCGACCCCGCACCGACTCGGTCGCGGCCCACAGCGGGATTCCTCCTGGCTTCAGCGGCGTGGGCAGGAAGCGGACGCCGTCGATCCGCCAGTGCCCGACGTGGTTCACCGCTGCGCCGGACCACGCCTCACGGACGAGCCCGAGGGCCTCGTCGAGAAGATCGCCCCGGACCCGGGGATCGGCCTCCTCGCCGAAGGCGGTGAACTCCGGTCCCCGCAGCGTGCCGAGGCCGACACCGAGCACGGCGCGCCCGCCGCTCATATGGTCGAGGGTCACGGCCGCCCGGGCGACGTTCCAGGGCCGGCGGCGGGCCAGGGGTGTCACCAGCGGTCCGAGGGTGATGCGGCTGGTCGCCGAGGCCATCGCCCCCAGGGCCACCCACGGCTCGGTGACATCGACGTCGCCCTCGATGCGCGCCACGTGGTCCCACAGGAAGATGCCGTCCCACCCGGCGTCCTCAGCCGCCCGGGCCAACTCGACGAGCGCGCTCGGCTGGCCGGCCGGGCCGAAGTTGGCCAGGTCGACCCCGCAACGCGCCCGCCGCGGCGCCGGTGAGCTCACGACAGCCCGGCGACGAAACTGGTGACGAGGGCGTTGAACTCGTCGGGCTGCTCGTAGAAGGGGCAGTGGCTCGAAGCACCGACGACCTCGAACACCGCCCCCGGGATCTGCTCGGAGATCCACCTCCCCGCGGCCGGGTTCATGAGCTTCGGATCCTCGCCGAAGATGACGAGCGTCGGGACCCGCACCGAGGCGATCGCCGGTCGGTTGTCCCGGATCGTCTGGTCGAGCAGGATCGACCCGGCGATCGCCGGCGGGCACTTGAGCATCTCCTCGACCATCCAGGCCCGGGTCTCCTCGTTCGGCTCGTGCAGCATCAGGTCCACGAATTCGCTCGCCAGGCCGGCCTGATCGGTCTGCAGCTGCCGGTTGCCCTGGGCGAGGTCCTCGGCGGTGAACACGCCCTCGGGGTAGTCGGGCCAGATGAAGTCCGACGCCCCCTGGTCGACGATGACGAGGCCGGCCACCTCGCCGTCGCCGGCGAGCTCGAGGTACTGGTAGGCGATCATGGCGCCCATCGACCACCCGAGCACGACCGGTCGCTCGAGGCCGAGCGCGGTGGCGAGGGCGTGTACGTCGGCGGCGTACTGCTCGACGGTGTGGCCGCTGAGCACGTTCTCGGACTCCCCGTGGCCGCGGAAGTCCGGCACGACGACCCGGTGGCCGGCGGCGAGCGCATCGACCTGGCGCTGGAAGAAGCGGCCGCTCATGGACCACCCGTGCAGCAGCAGGAGCGGCTGGCCGGCTCCCTGGTCCAGATAGCTCAGCTCGACTCCGTTGAGGTTCATGCGGGGCATCAGGCCTCCTTGTCCTCTCGCGTCGCGTCTCTTCGTGCCGCGGGGCCGTAGATCGATTCGTAGCTGGCGACGGCGTTGGTGAAGCACTCGATCGGCGCTCTCACGATGCCGGCGCCGATCTGCCCGCCGTCGCGGCCAGCAAGCCCGACGTCGAGCACGGGCGTGATGCCGGTGCGGGCAACCCGGAAGACGTCGATCGCCGTCGGGGTGCCGCGGTAGGCGAGGAACGGGATCTTGAAGTCGGTGTGCTCGCCCACGGTGATGTCGTACATCGCAAGGTTCATCTCGACCATCGCCTGGGGCGAGCCGCCCTGGTAGTTCTGGAGCGGGAACGCCGCCGCCTGGGCGAAGCCGCCGAGCCCGACCGTCTCGTTGATGATCGACTCGCCGCCGATCCAATCGATGTCGTCGGTGGTGAAGCCCTCGAACATCTTCGCATCGACCTGCGGGTAGGGGCCGAGCTCCCAACCCTCGCCGAGGCCGCTGACGCGGATCGCCACGCCCCGGCTGTAGAGCGCCATCGAGGTCACCACGCTCGAGCCTTCGATGCCGTGTGCGGGGTCGGCCGTCGCCTTGCTGCTCGCCATCGAGAGGCGGAGGAAGAAGTAGTCGCTCCCCGCCAGGTACCTGAGCGTCTCCTCGACGCCGCGCCGGTCCGTCTCGGCGACTCCGAGGAGGTGGGGGTAGAGCTCCCGGGCGAACAGCAATGTGGCCGCCGAGTTCCGGCTGTGCAGCTCGTCGCCCATGTGCAACGCGCGGATCATGAGGGGTTTGAGGGAGATGCCGCCGGCCCGCGCCACCGCCTCGCGCAGCGCCGGGGCGATCACGTCGGCGAGGAAGTGCAGCTGGTCCCGCACCCCGTCGTCGTAGGCGCCGTAGTTGAGCCGCCGGCGGGACTCGCCTTCGTAGAAGTTGCAGAACGCCCGATTGCCGAACGCCCGGTTCTCCACCACGAACACGGGCATCGAGGCGGTGTAGATGCCCGCCACCGATCCGATGCAGCCGTGGTCCTGGCAGCCCTCGACGCGGATGGCGCCGCGGGCGAGCTTGTCCTCGGCATCCTCGAGGTCGGTGGCGAGGCCCTCGAACAGCGCCCCGTAGATGATCGCCTTGCGGGCACCGCCGAGGTAGTCCCCCCAGTCGAGGCGGGGCCCTGAGGCGAGGATCGTCCCGGGCGTCATGCCCGGCACCACGTCGCCGGCCCGACCGATGTCGACGAGCACGGGATCGGCCCGGCACATCCGGGCGAAGGCCTCGAGGTTGGCCGGCCCGGCGGACTCCAGCCCCGCGCTCACCATGCCCACACGCCGCCGTCCACGCGGATCACCGAACCGGTCACGTACGACGAGCGCTCGGAGAGGAGGTACTCGACGACGTCGGCGACCTCGCCCACCTCCCCCAGCCGGCCGAGCGGGACCTGGCCCGTCAGCACCTCCTCGCCCCCGGACATCGAAGCCCACGAGGGGGCCATCGGCACGCGGATGTAGCCGGGGGCGACGGCGTTGACCCGGATCTGGCGCCCCGCGAGCTCGCAGGCGAGCACGCGCGTCAGGCCCTCGAGGCCCGCCTTGCTCGCCGAGTACATGGCCGTTCCCGCGAAACGGCCGATCGCCCCGACGATGCTGGAGATGTTCACGACCGCGGCGCCGGCGCCGAGATGCGGCAGCGCCGCCCGGGTGACGCGGCCGGCGCCCATGACGTTGACCGCCCACATCGCCTCCGCCTCGGCCGCCGGCATCACCTCCGCACGGGCCTCGCGGAGCACGCCGGCACAGTTGACGATCCCGGTGAGCGTGCCCATCTGGGCGGCTGCCCGCACGGCTGCTTCCACGCTCTCGTCGCTGCGCACGTCCATCGGGAAGTCGACCACTTCGCCGGGAGCGGCGGGCGAGAGTGCCGCGGGCGGGTCGGACACCCCGACATCGCCGGCCAGCACCGCCGAGCCGGCACCCGAGAGCCGGGCGCAGATGGCGCGGCCGATCCCTCCCGTGCCTCCCGTGAGCAGTACGACATCGGTCATGTGGTGGACCCCCCGTTTTCGAATGGGACCGGGCGCGCCGGCCAAGGCCTAGAGGAACTGCAAGTAGCGGCGGACTTCCCAGTCGGACACCGCCGCCCGGAACTGCTCGAGCTCCCAGCGTCGCGTCGCCGCGAAGAAGCGCACGAATTCCGCACCGAGGTACTCGGCTGCCACCTCGCTCGCCTCGAAGGCTTCGATCGCCTGTTCGAGCGAGGTCGGCAAGAGGGGGACCGAAGGATCGTTGTAGGCGTTGTGGCTGATCGGGTCGGGCGGCTTGACCTTGTGCTCGATCCCGTACAGGCCGCCCGCGATGCAGCCCGCCATCGCCAGGTAGGGATTGACGTCGCCGCCGGGCACCCGGTTCTCGACCCGTGTGCCGCCCTCGTTCTCGTTGATCACCCGGACGCCACAGGTGCGGTTCTCGAACCCCCAGGTGGCGGTCGTGCCGGCGCCGGCGTCGGGTTGGAACCGCTTGTAGGAGTTGAGCGTCGGGGCGAAGAGCAGCGTCATCTCCGCCAGCGTCGCGACCTGCCCGCCGATGTAGTCGAGCGTGAGGTCCGAGATGTGCCCAGGAGCATCCTCCTGCCAGCAGAGGTTCTTGTCCTCCGACCAGAGCGACTGGTGGATGTGGCAGCTCGATCCGAAGCCGGGCAGCGTCTTGGCCATGAAGGTCGCCATGAGGTCGTGCGAGGCCGCGATCTCCTTCACCGCGTGCTTGAACAGGAACGCCCGGTCGGCGGCTTCGAGCAGGTCGCAGTAGAGCAGGTTCACCTCCTGCTGACCTGCCCCGCCCTCGGGGTTCCAGTACTCGAGCGGGATCCCGTAGGCCTCCATGTGGCTCGTGAGGGGACGGATGACGTGCTCGTCGAGGGACCCGCGAATGATGCCGTAGGCGCCGAGCCGCAGGTTCATGGGCGTGAGGGCGGCCGACCGGTAGCCGCTCTGCTCGAGGCTCTCCTCGCTCTCCCGGAAGAGGAAGAACTCGAGCTCGGCGGCGAACTTCGGGAAGAGGCCCCGCTCGGCGGCCCGATCGACGAGGCGGCGGAGCAAGAGCCGCGGTGCGATCTCGACCGGTGAGCCGTCGTGGAAGAAATGCTCGCAGAGCACGACGGCGGTCCTGTCGAGCCACGGCGCGATGCGCAGCGTGGCGAGATCGGGGATCGGGAGCACGTCGGCGAAGCCGGTGTCCCAACAGGGCCACCATCCGGGGAACCCGGGCTCGCGGGGCATGATGAGCTCCTCGGTGTCCATCGCCCAGAAGTAGTCGGAGACGTGCACCGGGTTGAGCGGGTGCTCGATGAATCGCCGCGCCGGGACCCGCTTGCCGCGGAAGATCCCGTTCAAGTCGCTCGCGCCGGCGATCACGACCTCGATGCCGGACTCCTCCAAGGTCCGGCGCGCCTCGTCGACGAGCGGTCGCTGCCGGGCCAGGAAGGCGTCCGCCGTTTCTGCCATCAGATTCATCCCCGATTCCTTGACGTTCTTCCGAGCCGGCCCGGTCGGCGGCCTGACCGTTGCCGGAGGTCCCTAGGGAGCGGTGGCGGACATCCGGTCAGACGAGAACGCCGGCGAGAAAGATGGTGCCACCTCCCGGGCGAACAGTGAAGCCCAGCGGCGCCGCACCTCGACCGGTACCCCCGGGGTCGAGAACTGGAGGATGAAGTTGTTGAAGCCGATGTCGACGAAACTCCGCAGCTTGGCGGCGACCGTCGGGGGCGATCCGATCAGCTGCCACTGCGTCCAGGGCACGATGCCTTCGGGCTTGGTGCGCGCCTGCATGCCGGCGAAGATCTGCTTCCACGCCTCGTAGCCGGGCGTGTTCTCCCAGTCGGTCACGTCCGGGGTGTAGTGGTCGATCTGCGCCTGCATGTAGCGAGGCTTGAACTCGCAGGCTTCTGCCACCGCTTCCTCGTCGCTCTCGGCGACGATGCAGTCGACCATGATCGGGCACGAGACGTCGACCACGCGCCGGCCGCTCGCCGCTTCCCAGTTGCGCAGCGCCGCGGCCTGCTTGTCGAGGTCGCCGATCGAGGTGCAGATCGGGAGCAGGCCGAGCTCGCCCATGATCGCCGCGCTGTCGGGGCTGCCGATGGCCCCGTAGAAGTGGATCCGCTCGCGGTTCGGCTTCGGGCGCAACCGGATCTGCTTCGGGACGTTCAGGTGCTCGCCCGCGTAGCTGAACGGCTCACCGGCCAACGCGAGGTCGAGGATCTCATAGGTCTCCTTGAATCGCGCCCGTGCCTCGGCCATGTCGAGGCCGAACGCGTCGTACTCGTACTTGGCCGTGCCACGTCCGAGGCCGAGGTGCATCTCCTTGTCGGTGAGCAGCGACACGCTGGCGATCTGGCCCGCGAGCCGGAGGGGGTTGTGCCAGGGCGTGACGAGGACACAGGTCCCGTACGAGAACTCCGGGAAGCGGCCGGCGAGATGAGCCATGAGCAGCATGGGATCCGGAGTGGGGAAGTAGTCGCTGAAATGATGCTCGAGCAGCCAGGCGTTGCGGTAGCCGAGCGCGCTGAAGAGCTCGCAATCCTCGAGGAACCAGTCGTACATCGAGGAGTCCGACGAGCCCGGCGCCCCGGCCGCGGTGACCACGAAACCGAATTCCAACTGACGTCCCGCCATCGCAGCTACCTCCGTAATCCTCTCTTTGGCCTGAATTATAGACCATTGACCCCGACACGCAAGTGCGGATTTCGGCCCCCTGTTCGGCCGCAGCAAAGCCCTTGACAGTGCTGCCGACCGGTCTTAAGGTTCGCGCCGTAGTCCAAGCCGGATCAGGGGGGCGAATATGGACATCGAGGACCGCTCAGGCGCCAGCGGTGGGGCGACGTCGACGGCTGTCGTAGGCGACGGCGCCAGCTCACTTGACGTCTCGCAGCGAACCGACATCGGTCAGCTGAAGAAGGCCGCCGTCGGGCTCGGTGGCGTGCTGTTTATCTCGTTCGCGGCCATGTCTCCGCTGACCGGCCAGCTGGGCAACGTCCCGCTCGCAATCGGGCTCGGGAACGGCATCGGCGCCCCCGCCGGGTTCGAGATCGGCATCGTCATGCTCGCCCTCTTCTGCGTCGGCTACCTGCAGATGCTCAAGCGGGTGCCCTCGAGTGGCGGCTTCTACAGCTTCATCAGCCGGGGCCTCGGACGACCGCTCGGCATGGCCGCCGGATGGTCCTCGGTCATGGCCTACGCGGTCATCGTCGGCTCGCTGCTCGGCGCGTTCTCGTACTTCGGCAACATCACGATCAAGCAGTTCTTCCATGTGTCGATCCCCTGGCCGGTCCTCGCCTTCGCAGCCTTGGCTTTGATCGGCATTCTCGGGCACTTCGACGTCCGGCTCAACACGCGTATCCTCGGGGTCGCACTGATTCTCGAGATGCTCGTGCTGACGGTCATGATTGTGGCCGTGTTCGCCAAGGGCGGCGGACCGAGTGGTGTCACCGTCTCGCCCATCAATCCGGTGAACGCGTTCAAGGGCCTTGCTCCGGGCGTCGGCATCTTCTACGCCGTCTGGTCCTGGGTCGGCTTCGAGACCATTCCGAACTACGCCGAGGAGTCGAAGAACCCGCGGCGTATCGGTGGCCAGGCGCTCTTCATCTGCGTGATCGGCGGCGGCCTGTTCTTCATGGTGGCCTCCTGGGCCGTCATCGTGGGCTGGGGGCTGCACTCGGCGGTGCACGAGGCGACCGTCAACGGCGGCAATTACTACTATGACGTGTCGACGAAGTTCGTGGGCACGTGGCTGACCGACGTCATGGAATGGCTGATCATGACGTCATCCTTCGCTTGCGCGCTGTCGTTTCACAACACCACCTCGCGCTACCTGTACGTCATCGGCCGCGAGGGTGTGTTCAACAAGAAGCTCGGGCGGACGCACCCCAGGTGGGAGAGCCCATACGTCGCGAACGCGGTCACGGTTGTGATCGTCGCCCTTCTCACGGGCGCCTTCATCGCCAGTTGGTACGCCTTCCCTTCGTGGCAGGCCTTCGTCAAGCCGTTCGGCGGGTGGGCCGTGGCCCCTTACTACGAGCTCTTCGGCTGGTATGCCATTATCGCGACCTTCACCGTGCTGGTGAACCAGTTGATCTGCTCGATCGCGTGCATCACGTTCTTCCGCCAACCGGAGAACCAGGACGGCTGGAACATCTGGACGACCGGGGTCTTCCCGGTGCTCAGCGTCGGTGCCATGGGCTACGTGCTCTACCTCCTATGGCACAACCTCTCGGCGATCGGCGGCGGTGGCGTCGATTTCGTCCAGGCGATTCCCTGGATCTGTATCGCCTGGATGGCGCTCGGGCTCATACTGGCGCTCGTCATGAAAGCCCGCAGCCCGCAGAAGTACGAGGTTCTCGGGCGGATGGTGAACACCGGCATCGAGTGATCTGTCGACAACCGGGCTGGACCGGTCGGGCTAGAGCCCGCCGGCCGCCCCCTTGCGGGCGGCTGAACCGGGTGCCGTCGGCTTCGTCTCGCCCACCCGCTCGTAGGCTTCGGCCGGTATCTGCGACAGGTCCTTGTAGATCGTCCACGTGCAACGCCCGACGCCTCGTGACTCGGGCCAGACCGGCGGTTCGATGACGCGCAGCGGGTAGCCGAACCTGCGCATCGGGACCCGCTCCTGCAGCTGGCAGCAGTGGACGCAGTACAGGCAGACGCCCGCTTTTCCCCACGACCAGTCGTGCGGGCGCGTCGTCACGCCGAACCGGTCCGGGTCGTCCATCGGCACCTCGAGGCTCGTCCCGTCGTCGTTCGGGCTGCCGGTGAACGTCCGTCCGCCGGTGCCGCAGGGCGAGAAACGGAAGACGGTGCGCCCGGGCTCGTCGATGATCTCGATGTCGCCGAGACGATCGGGTCCCGAGAGATGGCCCCGGAACGTCTCTGCGGTGTCGATCGAGAGGACCTCGACCGACTCGCCCCACGGGGCGCGGTCGACATCGAAGCGGTCCCGCGTGGGGTAGAAGTCGGCCATCAGCTCGTCCCAGAAGTCCCCGACCCGGTCTTCCCCGAGTCGCTGCGCGCACAGGTCGGCGTAGAGGTAGACGCGGTTGCAGCCGCCGTCGTGCGCGCGGCGCCACTGCGAGAGGGCCGTCCTGAAGGCCGCGAGGGCGCCGGCGCCCCGACCGGCCTCACACGAGGTCGCGAACGCCGCCGCCGCCGCCTCGTAGGCGCGCCAGGATCCGGCGAGATCGGGCGGGTCCGTACCGGAACTCGAGGCGCGCCCGTCCAGATGCTCCTCGGCTGCGGCGAGGTCGGCTTCCGGGAGGCCTCCACTGATCAGGAACCGCCGCGCCGTGTCGAAAAAGCCCGGGAACAACGTGAAGACCTCGGCCATCTCGATGACGCTGTAGCGAGCCAATTCGGCAGCGTCGGTGTCGCGACCGTCCGCGAGAGCGGCGTCGATGAGGCGGTGCGTGGAGACGGCTTGGTCTGACAACGGGCCCGTCCGGGTCACCCGGCCGAGCAGCGGGTGGTGCTCGACGGGCAGGCTGCTCACCTCAACCCCGTTCGAAGTACCGGCGGAGCTCCCAGTCGGTGACCCCCGCGTGCGGGTCGATCTCGCTCTCGTAGAGGTAGCGCTCGAAAGCCTGCTGCTCGTGGCGGGCGACCTGGAGCAAGTGGGTGAAGACCTCGTCGCCGAGCGCATCCTTGGCCACCGCGCTCGCCTCGAAGCCAGCGATCGACTCCTCCATGCTGGCGGGAAGGCGGGGCCGGTCGGCGGTGTAGGCGTTGCCTGCGTACTCTTCGCCCGGGTCGAGCTTGCCCTCAATGCCCTTGAGGCCGCCGGCGATCGTCGCGGCGAAGGCGAGATACGGGTTTGCATCCGCGCCCGGCGTCCGGTTCTCGACACGAAACGACGCCCCGTGCCCGATCACCCGGAACGCGCACGTGCGGTTGTCTCTCCCCCAGGTGATCGTCGTCGGAGCGAACGAGTCGGGCACGTATCGCCGGTAGGAGTTCGGATATGGAGCGAACATCCAGCTCAGCTCGCGCGCCGTCGAGAGCAGGCCACCGAGGTAGTGAGTGAAGGTTTCGGACGCGTGCTCGGGGTTGGCGGCGTCGACGCTCAATGGCGCTTGTCCCTCGGCGTCCCAAAGGCTCGAGTGGATGTGGCAGGAGGAGCCGACCTCTCTGGCTGACCACTTGGCCATGAACGTCGCGGAGAGGCCGTCGAGTGCCGCGATCTCCTTGATGCCGTGCTTGTAGATCGCGTGGCGGTCCGCCATCTCGAGAGCGTCCGCATAGACGAGATTGATCTCGTGCTGGCCGAGTCCCCACTCCCCCTTCGACGACTCGATGGGCACTCTCGCGCCTTCCATGCCGTTACGAATCTGGGAGATCAGCCACTCGTCCTTGGTGGTCTGCAGGAGGTGGTAGTCGGTCCGGTAATACGACATCGGGTGAAGATCCCGGTACACCTGCTGCCAGGCATCGCGGTAGCTGTCGCGGAAGAAGAAGACTTCGACCTCGGAGCCGCAGAAGATCTTCAGCCCCTGTGTCTTGGCTCGCTCGATCTGCCGCTTCAGGATCTGGCGGGGGGAGATCCCGACGGGCTCGTCGCTGTTCTCCTGCACCGCGTCGCAGAGCACGAGCGCCGTGCGGTCGAGCCACGGCACGAGACGCAGCGTCGACCAGTCGGGGACCATCTCGAAGTCCTGGAATCCACGCTCCCAGTCGGTGAGCGCGAATCCCGGCTGCGGATCCATGTCCATGTCCACGGTGAACAGGTAGTAGGAGGCGTGCAACCGCTCGCCGTTCAGCAGCCCGCGGCACGTGCGGGCGGTGACGCGCTTGCCCATGAGGCGTCCCCAGAGATCGGTGAGGGCACAGATGACCGTGTCGACGCGCCCCGAGCTGAACAGATCCTCGAGCTGTTCGGGGTCAACATGGCCGTCTGCTTGGATCTCCAACCTGGGCTCCCTGCTCTGTGAAAGAACGAGCCCCTCTCCGTGGAACGGGGCTCAGGAAGGGCAGCGTCATCCTATCGGCCGGTCGCAAGAGGCCAAAATGACGAGGAATTCGGGCTGAGGCGACGTCTCGCGACGACGGCCGCTCCACCCGTGGGCGTTCTCGGGCGGCCGGGCCCGGTCACGCGATCCACTACCGTTAACCCAAGCGTTTCAAGGCCGATCAGTCGTTCGGAGCTACTGGAGGTTCGGGTGAAGCCCATCGTGGGAGTGACGTCGGTACCGAAGATGGCGCACTCGGGATACGGCGATACCCCGCACGAGTCGGCCCCCGAGCTGTATCTGGACGCCCTCGCGCTCGCCGGCGCGACGACGGTGATCCTGCCCGTGCACGCCGAGCCCGACGAGCGCCTGTTCTCGCTCTGCGACGCGTTTCTCCTCACCGGCGGCGGCGACGTCGCTCCATCGATGTACGACGGCGAGCCGAGCGAGCGCGTCTACGGCGTGGACGGCCAGCGCGACAGCTACGAGACCTCCCTCGTGAACTACGCGGTGAGCAACGACGTTCCCCTGCTCGCGATCTGCCGGGGGATCCAGATCCTCAACGTCGCCCTCGGAGGAACCCTCATCGTCGACATCCCGACGGACCTCCCGGGAGCACTGCGGCACCTCGACCTCGAGCACTGGACCGGGACGGCACATACCGTCAGCATCGCTGCCGGCAGTTCGGTGTCGAAGCTGGTCGGCGACGAGCTAGAGGTGAACTCGATGCACCACCAGGGCGTCGCCACGCCGGCGAAGGGGCTCGAGCCGGTCGCCTGGGCACCCGACGGAATGGTTGAGGCGGTCGAGTACCGGGACAAGAGATTCATCGTCGGGATCCAGTGGCACCCGGAGTGCCTCGGTCCGGAGCACCCTGCCTTCGGCTTGTTCGAAGGCTTCGTCGATGCGGCCAGGGAAGGGCGCTGAGCTTCAGAGCAGATGGGCCGGCTCCAGCAGCGAGCCGTCGTTGAACCGGCTCGAGCGGAACGGCCGCAGATCGAACGGGACGTCCTTGCCGTTCACGAGCGCGGCGACGATCTCGCCGATGACCGGGGAGACACCGAAGCCGTGACCACTCATGCCGGTCGCGACGACGAGGCCTGAGGGGCCTGCCGCCGCGTCGAGAACCGGGAGCGAGTCGGGAGTGGCGTCGATCTCGCCCGCCCAGGCGCGAAGCAGGCGAATGTCGGCGAGATCGGGGAAGTAGCGGCGTATCCGCTGAAGGCAGAAGGCGACGTCGTCCCCGTCCGGCGCCGGGACCGCCACATCTCCTCCGGCCGAGCCCACCAGCCTCGTCGCGGCGCGCGCCAGACCCCTCGGGTCGACGCGCAGCCGAAGCTGGGAGCGGTTGGCGAGGTAGCTCCTGAGGAACAGGCGCGTGTGCCGCAGCGCCGAGGCATCGAGGACGACCTCGCTCCTCGTCGCGCCGGCGAGCCGGAGCGAGCCCGACTTGTCCTGGCGGATGAACAGGTCGCCGGTCCAAGCGGCAGTCCGCGTCACCGGTGGCACCGGCTCGGTGAGCAGCACGGTCTGGCGAACGAATTTCTGAGGGATCTCGACCCCGATCGAACGTGCGAGCCTGGCGCTGAAGGTCCCCGCCGCAAGCACGACCGCAGGAGCCGAGATCTCCCCGAGCGAGGTGCGGACCCCGGTCACGCGGCCGCCGGCGGTGACGATGGCTTCTGCCGGCATGCCTTCCACGAGGCGAACCCCGCGCGACCGCAGCGCCCGTTCGTAGGCCTGGCAGGTGGCGATTGGGTTGACGTGCCCGTCGCTCGCCGTGAAGATGCCGAGCAGCCAGTCGCCGGCGGTTGCCGAGAGGATCGAGCGGATCTCGTCATCGCTCACGACCCGGGTGTCGAGCCCGCGATCTGCCGCCAGTACCGCCCATTCCTCGTAACGGGCGGCCTGCGCCGGATCGTTCGTCAGCCGGAGGTTGCCGCCCATCTGCCACTCGATGTCGGCGCCGAGCTCCTCGGACAGCCGCCGCCAGCGCTGGTTCGCGGCCATCATGAGCGGGAGCTCGGCTGCCGCCCGCCCCTGCTGGCGGACGAAACCCAGGTTCCGTCCCGACTGTCCGGCTCCCAGGCGGTCCCGCTCGAGGACGACGACGGAGGCGCCGGCGCGGTCGAGCTCGTAGGCAGACGCAAGTCCGAGGATGCCACCGCCGATGACGACGACGTCGCAGCGTGGCTCAAGGCCGCTTCTTGCGCCGGACCGGGAAGGACTCACGTCGGACTCCCTGCAGCGGCGTTGTCAGCGACCGTCCCGAGGCCGGGGCTCAGCGCACCACCAGGACCGGCAACGTCCCCAGATGGAGCACTTTGTGGGTCGTGCTGCCCAAGACGAGCCCTTCGAGGTCGGTGAGGCCCCGGGAGCCCATGACGATCACGGAAACCTCGGACTCGCCGGCATCCTCGATGATGACCGACGCCACGCGTCCGGTGTGGGAGTCATGCACGACGCCCGTGGCCTCGAGCCCTTCATCGGTCAGCGCCTTGACGGCTTCGTCGACGAGCGCCTTGGCCGCGTCGGTGTCCTCCTTCGGCACCGGTCCAGGCTTGCCGATCGACATCTCCCGGACGTGGACGACGCGAACCTTGCCTCCCGAGCACTTCGCCAGGTCGCTCGCGGCCGATAGCGCGTGCTGTGAGTGGTCGGAGTGGTCGATGGCGACGAGAATCTTTTCGAACACGAGCGTCCCCCTTGATCTGCCGAACTGATGAGTTACCGGACTCGGTACGCCACAGGCTACGGCGAATCCCACGAGTGCGGCCAATGGGACTCAGACCGTCTTCCGACCGTCTCCGCGCCTTGACATGCGGTCTGTCGCGGTGTTGCCTGATGGTCGATGGCCAAGTCACGCCGAACGGTCGACCACGTCGTGGATGCGGCGCGGGAGGTGACCGGCTGGCTCGATCTGCTCGGCAGGAACTGTTGCACGGGGCGCTCCTATCGCGGGATGGACAACGCCAAGCGGCTGGCCGGCTCCGACGAGGCGGCGGCGGAGGCTGAAGCGCCCGGGCCGGCATCGAGCCGCAACGCGCCGTCTCTCTGAGCCGGTGACGCGCGAACTGAAGCTGGCCGCCGCCGGGGCGCTGTGCCAGGCGGCCCTTGCCGTCGCCGAGGCCGAGCAAGCGCTCGTGTCGGTTGCGGTCGTCGACGCGGGCGGCCATCTCGTCGCGTTCGCGAGGATGGACGGGGCCGAGATCGCGGGCCCGACGCTCGCCACGGACAAGGCGTTCACGGCCGTGGCGCATCGGTCGGCGACCGCCAGTCTGGCGGAGCTCGCGGCACCCGGCGGCGAGCTGGCGGGCCTCGGTTCCAACGGCGGAGGCCGCTATGTCATCTTCGGCGGCGGTGTGCCGATCTGGTCCGCCGACCGGGTGGTCGGCGCCGTCGGCGTGAGCGGGGGCAGCGTCGCGCAGGATATGGCTTGCGCCGAGGCCGCCTCACGGCTGTGGGAGCAATGGTGCTCGAGCGCGTGACAGAGAGCGGGAGCGGCGAGCCGACCGGGGCAGGCGACGAGCCCGGCGCGGGCGACGAGTCCGGCGTCGGCGATAGGGGCGGCGCGAGCGATAGGGCCGCCTCCGCAGGCAGCCAACCCGTCGTCGGCCGAATCCGGTTCATGGACGAGCAGCGGGTCAACCTCGATGGCTTCGCCGTCGAGGACGTCGACCTCGGGCTCGTGGCGTTGTGGTCGCCGTTCGACCCGGAGCCGAGCGTTGTCGTGCGCGACGGCCGGGTTGTGGAGCTCGACGGCGTCGCGGAGGACGACTTCGACTCCATCGACGAGTACATCGCCCGCCACGGCCTCGACCTCGCCGTCGCGCCGGAGGCCATGGCGATCGACGACGTCGCATTCGCCCGCCTGCTCGTCGATCCGTCGGTGAGCCGCTCCGAGGTCGTCCGGCTCTCGGCCGGGACGACGCCGGCCAAGCTGGCGCGGGTGCTGGCGCTCCTGCGACCGGCCGAGCTCGTGATGGCGATGACGAAGCTGCGCGCCCGGCGCACGCCCAGCAACCAGGCGCACGTGACCAATCGGCTGGACGACCCGTTGCTGCTCGCCGCCGACGCCGCAACGGCGGCCGCCTTCGGCTTCCGGGAGATCGAGACGACGGTGCCGGTTCTGGCCGATGCGCCGAGCAATGCGGTGGCGTGCCTCATTGGCTCGGCCGCGGCTTGCGCCGGCGTCCTCATCCAGTGCTCGGTGGAGGAGGCGCTCGAGCTCGAGCTCGGCATGCGCGGGCTCACTTCCTATGCCGAGACGATCTCGCTGTACGGGACCGAGCAGGTCTTCGTGGACGGCGACGACACGCCGTGGTCGAAGGCGTTCCTCACGTCGGCCTACGCGTCCCGAGGGATGAAGATGCGCGTCTCCTCGGGTTCGGGCGCGGAAGCGCTCATGGCGGGGGCGGAGCGCAAGTCGATGTTCTACCTGGAGGCACGTTGCGTGTCGCTGGCCCGGGCGATCGGTTCCCAAGGCGTGCAGAACGGCGGTATCGACGCCGCCAGCGTCGCGGGCGCCGTGCCGCGCGGCGTGCGGGCGCTCATGGCGGAGAACGTCATGGTGATGATGCGCAATCTCGAATCCTGCTCGGGAAACGACGCCTTGATGAGCGAGTCGGACATGCGGCGCACCTCGAGGACGCTGCCGATCGTGCTCGCCGGGTCCGACTACGTCTTCAGCGGCTTCGGGATGATCCAGCGCTACGACAACATGTTCGGCCCGAGCAATTTCAACGCAGAGGACATCGACGACTTCCTCGTCATGCAACGCGACTGGGGAGTCGACGGCGGTCTGCGCACCGTCGGGCCGGAGGCCATTGCCGCCATGCGCCGCCGCGCGGCCGAGGCGTGCCGCGCCGTGTACCGGCACCTCGGCCTCGCCGACTTCAGTGACGCCCATCTCGAGCTTGCGGTGGACGCGGCCGGCTCGAAGGACCTCGGCGAGACCGACACGCTCGCCGTGCTCTCCGCTGCGCAGGCGATCCGCGACTCCGGCATGACGGTCGTGGACATCGTCGCGGCCCTCGACGAGACCGGCTTCGAGGAGGAGGCTGAGCGTGTCCTCGCGCTGACGCGCGCCAGGGTCGGCGGCGACTACCTGCAGACGGCCGCCATCTTCGACGAGCAGATGCAGGTGCTCTCTCTCGTCACCGACCCGAACGACTACGCCGGGCCCGGCACGGGCTACGAGCCGACTCCCGCCCGCCAGCGGGAGATCGACACGATCCGCCAGGCAAGGGGAACCGACGACCTGGCAGCCGAACAGGCCGGCTTCGCATCGCCACTGCTCCGCCCGACCGGGCCGGCACGACCCGGAGAGGACCAGCGCGACGTCATTATCGGCGTCTCGCCGGCGGTCGGGCGCGATGTCTGGCGGACGTTGTCCGGCCAGCTCGTGGTCGATGTGCTCGGTGAGCTGCTCGCCGGGCTCGAGGAGGAGGGGTGCATCGGAAGGGTCGTCCGGGTCAACGACACGTTCGACCTCGGCCGCATCGGGCTCAGCGCCGCCCGACTCTCGGGCTCGGGGATCGGAATCGGCCTTCAGGGTAAGGGAACGGCCTTGATCCACCGCCGGGATCTGCCCCCGCTCGCCAATCTCGAGCTGTACTCGACCGCTCCGGTCGTGACCCCCGAGCTCTACCGGCTGCTCGGTGCCAACGCGGCGCGCCACGCGAAGGGCACGACGCCCGACCCGGCTCGCAATCCCTACACCGACGAGGCGATCGAGGCGCGCTATCACACCAAGGTCATCGCTCTCGTCGCTCTCGAACGGCGTTGGGTCCGCGACGGGTGCCCGCCCGAGGAGCTCTCGCTCGAGGGGCTCCGGTGACGGGCGGCGACGCCCCCTCCAGCGAGGCGACGCTTCGTGCCCTGTCGGGGCGGGGTGCCGACGAGCTCACGCTCGCTGCCGTGCGCGGTGGCGAGCTCGGTCTCTCGGATCTGATGATCCACCCGAGCACGCTCGAGCACCAGGCGGACGTCGCCGCGCATCACGAGAACCCGCAATTGGCCGAGAATCTGCGGCGCGCCGCCGAGCTCACCCGCCTGGCCGACGGCGAGGTGCTCGCGATCTACGAGGCGCTGCGGCCGAGGCGCTCCTCGCAGGCCGAGCTCGAGCAGCTCGCCGACTCGCTCGCCGGGCGCGAGCTTCTCCGCACGGCGGCGCTCGTCCGGGAAGCGGCCGCAGTCTACGGACGGCGCGGGCTGGCGGGCTGACGAGGGTGACGGTTGTCGCCGGCATCGACGTCGGCAACGCCACCACCGAAGTCGTCGCAGTGCGCCACGGTGTGCACGGGCTCGAGATACTCGGCGCCGACCGGCTACCGACCCGGGGCCACAAGGGTTCCCTCGACTCGCTGAAGGGCGCGGCGGCGTTGGTGCGGCGGCTGGAGCGGTCGCTCGGCGCCTCGGTCGAGCTCGGCGTCGTCGCCCCGCTCCGTGCCGTCGAGACCTCGACGTTGTCGATTCCCGACCGTGCCCGGTCCACCGGGCGTCTTCGCATCGTCGCATCTGCGGTCGCCACGCCCGGCGGCCGGGGTGCCTGCATCGGGCCACCGGTGCGGCTCACGTCGCTCGTCGAGCTGAGCCGCGACCGCGACGGTCGTCATGCTCGTCCCGACCGGCCGTTCGTGGTGCTCCTCACCGGTCGTCAGGACTACCGAGCCGCTGCGGAGGACCTGCGGGGGCTCCGGGACGGGGGTTGGCCGATCGGCGCCGTCCTCGTGCCCGGAGACGAGGGAGTCCTCATCTCGAACCGCCTCGGGACGGGCATCCCCGTCGTCGACCTCGTCGAGACCGAACGGCTCGTGGCGAGCACCCTCGTTGCCGTCGAGGTGTGTGATCCCGGCCAGCCCTTGAGGACCCTCGCCGACCCGGTCGCGCTCGGAGCGGGATTCGGGCTCGGGGGAAACGAGCTCGACGATGCGACGGCGCTCTGCCGGGTGCTGCTCGACACCTCGAACGCGGTCGTGGCACTCGAGCCGGTCGCGGCCACGCCGACCGAGGCCGACGGGGGCTGGATCGAGATTCGTGGCGGACGGGTGGAGCTTCGTGATGTCGCGCCGGAACTTTCCGGCTGCCCGCCCGGAACCGTGACCGCCTTCGCGGCGCCGGGCGCGGCGGCTCCGGCGCACGTCGACGATCTCTGGGTGGTCGATCTCGGTGCCGTTGCCGACACCGCCGGCCAGCGCAAAGGGAGCCTCGCCTCGCGCGCCTACGTGGTCGCCGCCCTCGGCCGCCTGACGACGGGGGGCTCGCCTGCCGCCCGGCTGTCCGAATTGCTCGAGCTACCGGTCGTCTGTGCTCCGAGCGAGACGGCCGCCGCCCGGGTGGGCGCACTGACGACGCCCGGCGCACTTGCGGATGCGCTCGTGATCGACGTCGGTGCCGGGACGATCGACGCCATCGCCCCCGAGAGCGAAGTCGTGGCCGCCGGCGCCGGCGAGATGTTGACGATGGCGGTTGCCGCCACGCTGGGCGTGCCGCTCGCCGCCGCGGATTGGGTGAAACGCGGCTCGAGCATGCGCGTGGAAGCCGGGCAGCGATACGAGGCGGAGGACGGCACCCGCGGCTTCCTGCAGCGGCCGGCGGCGCCGGCCGCAACGGGGATGCTGGCGGTGGCGGGCCCGGCGGGTCTGCTGGCCTTCGACCGCCGGCACTCGCCGGCCGAATGGCGGGCGCTGCGGCTGCGCCTCAAAGAGGCCGTGCTCGCCACGAATCTGAAGCGGGCGCTGCTCGCGCTGGGGGCGTACCCGCGACAGCTCCTGCTCGTGGGCGGCCCGGCCGGCGACGACGAGCTGCTCGGTGTCCTGGCCCGGTCGCTCCCCGACGACGTCGCGATCGGTCGTGGCGTGGTCGGGGGCTCGTTCGAGCGCGGAGCCGGACACCCGGGCTCGGGGCTCGGCCACCGGTACGCCGCCGCTCTCGGGCTCGCGATGGCCCAGGAGGGCATTGACGCTGGGGCTGCCGGGCCGTCCTGATCGTCCAGGCGGCGGCGCGGTCCGAACGAGACCGTGTTGATCTCGGGTACCTGAGGGGGGAGAATCCCTCTATGACAAGCAATGATGCTTCCGCTCTGCCCCTCGTCACCCACTGGATCGGGGGGAAGTCTCACGACGGGATCTCCGAGCGCGTCGGAGACGTCTACAACCCTTCGAGCGGGAAGCTGACGAAACGGGTTGCTTTTGCGTCCCCCGCCGACGTCGACGAGGCGGTCGCCGCCGCATCGAGCGCGTTCGCGAGTTGGCGGCACTCCTCGCTCTCCCAGCGGTCGAAGCTGCTCTTCGCGTTCAGGGAGCTCGCCACCGCGCGGGCGGACGAGTTGGCCGAGATCGTCACTTCCGAGCACGGCAAGGTGCTCGCCGACGCGTTGGGCGAGGTGAGCCGCGGCCTCGAGATCGTCGAGTTCGCCTGTGGCATCCCGCAGCTGCTCAAGGGCGGCTACTCCGAGAACGTGTCGACGGACGTGGACGTGTACTCGATCCGCCAGCCGCTCGGACCGGTTGCGATCATCAGCCCCTTCAATTTCCCGGCCATGGTCCCGGCGTGGTTCTTCCCGATTGCGATCGCCTGCGGCAACACGGTGGTGCTGAAGCCGAGCGAGAAGGACCCCTCTGCGGCGATCTGGCTGGCCGAGCGATGGGCGGAGGTCGGCCTGCCGCCCGGGGTCTTCAACGTCGTCCACGGCGACAAGGTGGCGGTCGACCGCCTGCTGGAGCACCCGGACGTGAAGGCGGTCTCCTTCGTGGGCTCGACGCCCATCGCCCGCTACGTCTATGAGAACGGCACCCGGAACGGCAAACGGGTGCAGGCGCTCGGGGGCGCCAAGAACCACATGGTGGTGCTTCCCGACGCGGACCTCGATCTGGCCGCGGACTCGGCCGTCAACGCCGGGTTCGGGTCCGCCGGCGAGCGCTGCATGGCCGTCTCAGCCCTCGTCGCGGTCGAGCCTGTCGCCGATGGGCTCATCGCGAAGATCTCCGAGCGGATGGCGGGCCTGAAGATCGGTGACGGGCACCGCGGAACCGACATGGGCCCGCTCGTGACGAGAGCACACCGTGACAAGGTGGCGGCCTATCTGGACGCCGGCGTCGATCAAGGCGCTGAGCTGGTCGTCGACGGAAGGGAGACGACGCCGGACGGCGACGCCGACGGCTTCTGGCTCGGCCCGACGCTGTTCGACCACGTCACGCCGGAGATGTCGCTCTACACCGACGAGATCTTCGGCCCGGTGCTCTCGGTCGTGCGCGTCCCCACCTATGATGCCGCGCTCGAGCTCGTCAACGGCAATCCCTACGGGAACGGGACCGCCATCTTCACCAACGACGGCGGCGCCGCCCGCCGCTTCCAGAACGAGGTCGAGGTCGGCATGGTCGGCGTCAACGTGCCGATCCCCGTGCCGGTCGCCTACTACTCGTTCGGGGGATGGAAGAACTCGTTGTTCGGCGACAGCCACGCCCATGGAACCGAAGGCGTGCACTTCTTCACGCGGGGCAAGGTTGTCACGAGCCGATGGCTCGACCCGAGTCACGGCGGCATCAACCTGGGCTTTCCTCGGAACACCTGACGCCACGCGCCCGGCCGGCCGCCGTGCCGCCACCACCACCAAACGCCGCCGGGCAAGGCGCTTGACCCGGAGAAGCACCCTCAGTGGCGCCACCGCGTGGCCGCGGCGATCTCGTCCGGGCTCGAGTTCGCGAACAGGGCGATTTCGGCTCGCCGCACTGCGGCGATCGTCTCGTAGAGCTCGTTGCCGAGCGCCTCGGCGAGGACCTCGCTCTTTTCATAGCGCTCCAGCGCCTCGGGCAGGTTGGCGGGGAGGCGGCTTGCTCCGAGTCTCGCCAGCTCGTCGGCGTCGAGCGAGGCCGGGTCGACGGTGATCTCCGGGCCGAGGCGGGCCCCGGCTGCGACGCCGGCGAGGCCGGCGGCCAGCACCGCGCCCACGACCAGGTAAGGGCTGGCGCTGGCGTCGAAGCACTTCACTTCGGCATTGGCGGCGCGGCCTTCGTGTCCGCTCGTACCGGTGACGAGCCGAAGTGCGGTCTCCCGGTTCTCGCGGCCCCAGCCGCAATACGCGCCCGCCCAGTGCTGGGGCACGAGACGGAGGTAGCTCGCCACGCTCGGTGCCCCGATCACGAGCAGCGCGGGAAGCTCCTCGAGGATGCCCGCCAGGAAGGCCTCGGCCTCCGACGAGAGGCCGTGAGGGCCGCTGCCCCCGCTCAGGAGGTTGCTGGCATCCCGCCAGATGCTCAGGTGAAGGTGGCACCCGTTGCCGACCGTGCCGGCGACGACGCTCGGCGAGTAGCTCGTCCTCAGTCCATGGCGGGTGCCGACGGCTCGAATCGTCTGGCGCACGAGAACCGAATCGTCTGCGGCACGGACCGGATCTGCGTGCCTGATCGAGACCTCGAACTGTCCCGCGGCGTACTCGGGGTGGATCTGCTCCACGCTCACCGACTGCTCGGCGAGGGCGTGCAGCACGTCACGCAGGTAGTCCGTGCGCTCGATGACCCGCGTCATCCCGTAGGCGGGCCCAGCGGCGGCCGGGATGAGCTCGGCGCCGGTGCCGGCGTCGAGCACCCACTCGATCTCGAAGCTCATCGACGCCGTGAGACCCTCGTGCGTCGCCCGCTCGACCATCCGCCGGGCGAAGCTGCGCTGGCACCGCGAGTGCGGTACGCCGGACTGCGTCCGCCGGTCGACCGGCGCCCAGGCCCATCCGGGCTGGGCGGCGAGCCCGACGAGCCGGCGTAGGTCCGGGTGGAGGCGGAGGTCGCCCACTGGCCCGGTGGACGTGCCGCTCGCGGTGACCGAGTCGTCGAGCACGAAGACGTCGAAGACCGGGGACATCCCGATCCCGGAGGAGACCGCCGATTCGAGCCTTGCGGTGGGGATGGCCTTCACGCGGGTGATCCCGCTGTTGTCGACGTAGGTGAGCGCGATCGCCTCGACACCGGCCGCCGCCAAGGTGCCGGCCAGCCGGATTGGATCGGTCGACTCCGACAACTCGTCTTCAGCCACGAGGTCCTCCCCCACCGCCGTCCGCGACGTCGGCCAATCGGTGGTCAGCCAATATGACTCCGTGGGCGAGGGGGGACTTGAACCCCCACGTCCTTGCGGACACAGGAACCTGAATCCTGCGCGTCTGCCAATTCCGCCACTCGCCCGGTCCCGCGACGATAGCCGCCGACGCACGAGGTCATCTTTGGGTGCACCTCTGTGTCGCGGTAGATGTCCCGTGCCATCAGCCCAGCTCACCTGCCCGGTAGTCTGTGACTACCGTGACTTCTCTGACGGCTGAAGCCGACAGCCTCATCGGTGCTCAACCCCAGACGCCGCTCGGCTGCGTCGCCAGTCCCCCCAGGTCGCTCTGATGGGACTGCAGCAATTCGAGCGCCGCCTCGAGCGCCTGGTCGAGGGTGCCTTCGCGAAGGCATTTCGCGGCCAGCTCCAGCCCGTCGAGCTCGGCCGGCGGTTGACGCGCGAGATGGATCTCCGCCGCGCCGTCGGCATCCACGGCTTCATCGTCCCCAACCGGTTCAACCTTTTCCTGGCGCCTCCGGACTTCGAGCGGTTCGAGGCCTTCGGCGATTCGCTCGCCCGCGAGCTGGTTGCTGCCGTGAAGGAACACGCCGGGCGCGAGGGCTACCAGTTCGTCGGCCCGGTGGAGGTGGAGCTGCACCTCGATCCCGAGCTGTCGGTGAGCACCTTCGCGATCGAGAGCGAGCTGCTCGAGGGCGACGATCGACCCAGTGACTGGCTCGTCTTCCCTGACGGCCGCCGCGTCGGCATCGGTTCGCAAGTCATCACGATGGGGCGGCTCCCCGAGTGCGCCGTCGTCCTGGACGACCCGAACGTCTCCCGGCGTCACGCCCAGGTACGGCGGGAGGGCGACGCGGTCCTGGTAGTCGACCTCGGCTCGACCAACGGGACCCGAGTCAACGGAGTCCCGGTGCGCGAGCACCGCCTCGTCCCGGGAGACGTGATCTCGGTGGGGACGACGGCGCTGAGGTTCGAGCCCTCCTAGCGACCGACTTCATGCCGCACGCCCTCCTGCAGATTCTCCGGTACTTCCTGCTCGCTGCGATCTGGCTGTTCTTCGTCTACGCGGCGCGCATGGTCTGGGTCGAGGTGCGCCGCTCGCGCGCCGAGCAGGCGGTGCCGGCGCCGGCCCCGGTCGCCGCTGACAAGGCGCTCGCGTTGCGCCTTCGCGTGGTCGACCCCCCGCACCGGCGGGGGCGCGTCTTCGAGTTGGGGGAGGAGGTCACCGTCGGCCGCTCGCAAGGGTGTGCGGTCCCGCTCGACGATGACACGTTCGCTTCCTCGATCCATGCACGCGTCTTTCGGCGCAGCGGCGAGCTCTGGCTCGAGGACCTCGGCTCGACCAATGGCACCTGGCTGAACGACGAGCGCCTGGACTCCCCTGTTCGTCTGCGGCGCGGCGACCGCGTGAAGGTCGGGAGCACGATCCTCGAGGTTGCCCGATGAGCCGGCTGCGGACCGCTGCTGCGACCGATACCGGCTATCTGCGAACGGTCAATCAGGACCTCGCACTCGCAGGCAACGACCTGGCGGCGGTCGCAGACGGGATGGGCGGCCACCTCGGGGGCGAGGTCGCCGCCCGGGTGGCGGTCGAGCAGCTCCTCGATGCCTACCGGCGCGACCGGACGACCGACGGGCTGATCGCGGCCGTCCGTGCCGCCAACGACGCCGTCTACCGGCGCAGCCGGTCCGATCGCAGTGTTCGCGGGATGGGCACGACCCTGACCGCCGCTGCCCTCGTCGGGGAGGGGCCCGGCGAGCCCGAGGGCCAGGTGCGGATCGCACTCGTGAACGTCGGGGATTCGCGCGCCTACCTCGTCGATTGGCAGGAGCGGCGCATTCTCCAGCTGACCGAGGATCACAGCGTGGTCGAGGAGATGGTCCGCAGCGGCGAGCTGACGCCGGAGGAGGCCTCGGTCCACCCGCACCGGCACGTGCTCACGCGGGCACTCGGAATCGAAGCCGGAATCGAACCCGATTGCTGGGAGCTCGACCTCGATTCCGGGAGCCGCCTGCTGTTGTGCAGCGACGGGCTCACCAACGAGCTCGACGAGCAGGAGATCGCCGAGGTGCTGCTCGACGAGGCCGACCTCGACAAGGCGGCCAACCAGCTGGTGAAGTTGGCGTTGCGCCGGGGCGGGACGGACAACATCACGGTTGTCGTCCTCGATGTCGTGGCCGGCGAGAGCGCGGCGGACGGCGACGAGGTCATCGTGATCCCGGCCGCCGTGCCGGGCGCCCCCGGGCTGGCGTCTCCCGCCGGGACGCTCGAGATCACCGAGGCGATCGCCGTCACTCCGTCCGCGAGCGTCGGTGCAGCGCCCCCTCCCGCCGTTGGCGACCAGCCGGCCGTCCGGACGGGAACCTCGCCGATCGCGAGATCAACCGCACCCCTCGGCACACCGGCCGTGGCGGCCGGCGAGGCGCCGAGAACACCGCACAGCCGGCCGATGGTCCTCGTGCCGAAGGCGAAGCGCAAGAAGGTGCAGCGCGACCGGATCGTGACGGTCCGAGTCGTGCTGTTCGTCCTCATCTTCGCGGCAGTCCTCGGCGGTACCGGGGGTGTGGTGATCTGGTTCAACCAGGCGTCGTTCTTCGTCGGGCTCAATCAGGGCCACGTGACGATCTTCCAGGGCCGACCCGGCGGCATGCTGTGGTTCAAGCCTTCGATCGTGGAGCGCACCTCGCTCACGCCGTCGGACCTGCTCGCCTCGAACCTCGTCTACCTGCATCAGGGAATGGAGGAATCCTCCTATCAGGCGGCGCGCCAACTCGTGCGCGACCTCTCGCTCGAGCGCTCGAGACTGCGACAGAGCGAGTCGACCACCACGACGACCGCGCCGGTCACGACGACGACGCTGGCCAGCGGGATTGCTCCCACGACGACGGGCACCGCCGGCCCAACGACCACGAGCTCGACGACGTCGACGAGCACGAGCACGACGACCACCACGCTCGCCACGACGACGACCACCACGCTCGCCACGACGACCACGACGCGGCCGAAATGAGGACTCTGCCATGAACCGGCGCATCCGTTGGCTGGGCATCGTGCTCGTCGCCTGCTTCGCCCTGCTCTTCCTGCAGCTGAACAACATCGAGGTACGCCAGGCTTCCAAGCTCGCCGCCAGCAAGAACCAGCCTCAGCCGATCAATACCTATACGCTCCCGCGGGGCGACATCTACAGCTCCGACCAGGTGCTGCTGGCGAGGTCGAAGCACGTCGGCGGCGCGAACGGCTACGTCCGGATCTATCCCGCCGCCACCGCCACGCTGTTCGCCGGGGTCACGGGCTACGAGTCGGCTGCGATCGTCAACTCGACCGGACTCGAGCTCGAGTACAACCAATTCCTCAGCCAGCACAACTCTCCCGCGATCACCATCGGCCAGCTCTTCATCCAGCAGAAGGTGACCGACGACGTCATCTTGACGATGTCCGCCGCACTCCAAAAGGCGGCCGCGACGGCGCTCGACGGTCGGACGGGCGCGGTCGTGGCGATCGACCCGCGCACGGGGGCGATCCTTGCGATGTACGGCAACCCGACCTTCAACCCCAATCTCCTCTCGGTCAACGACCGAGCCGCCGGCCTCCGCTACTACAACAAGCTCGTGAGCTCGCCCGTCGACCCGCTGCTCAACTACCCGGCGGCGGTGGCGAAGGCGCCGGGCTCGACCTTCAAGGTCGTCGACACCTCGGCCATCTTCGATCAGGCCCCGAAGCTCGCCAACGAGACCTGGCCCGAGGAGCGCTCCATCGTCCTTCCCGAGACGAGCGGGAAGACGCTGCAGAACTTCGGCGGCGAGGAATGCCCGACTGTCGGCAACAACCTGGCTGCCATCCTCCTCCAGTCGTGCGACACCGCCTATGCCCTCGTCGGCCAGAAGCTCGGCGCCGAGAAGCTCTACACCGAGGCGGTGGCGTTCGGCTTCAACAGGACCCCCCCGATCGACCTGCCCCAAGGCGACGCCGCGAAGTCGAATTTCCCGCAGCCGCAGGACTTCGTCGGCGACATACCCGGCCTGATGAAGTCGGCCATCGGGCAGGAGAACGTGACGGCGACGACGCTGCAGATGGCGCTCGTCGCCGCGGGCATCGCCAACGACGGCGTCATCATGGCGCCCCACCTCATGGACAAGATCATCGACGACCAGGGCAACCTCGTGGAGACCTACCGCCCGCATGCCTGGCGGCGCGCGACCTCGCCGAAGACGTCGGCTGCGGTCCGCCAGCTCATGCTGGGCGTGACGCAGAACCCCGACGGCACCGCCTACGGGGAATTCCCGTCCGATGAGTTCCCGCCGGTCGCGGCCAAGACGGGCACGGCGCAGATCAACGCCCAGGGGTGTGGGACCTACAACTGGCTGATCGCGACCGCGCCCGCCGGCAAGGGCGAGACGCCCAAGATCGCGGTGGCCGCGATCGTCCCGACCCCGGCTGGGCCGGGGTGCTCGAACGACGCCACCGGCGCCAAGATCGCCGGCCCGGTCGTCGCTGCCGTGCTGCAAAAAGCCCTGGAGTTGGAGAAATGAGCACTGTGCCCCCCGACCGTGTACCCGGCCGCACCCGACCGACGAATAGGCTTCCCCCGACGATGTCCGACACACCCCCCCCGGTCTACAACGGCCGCTACGAGCTCAGCCGCCAGATCGCCAGGGGCGGGACGGCGCAGGTCTACCTCGCCCACGACCTGCTGCTCGACCGGCCGGTGGCGCTGAAGATGCTCTTTCCCGAGCTGTCGTCGGACCATTCGTTCGTCGAGCGCTTCCGCAGGGAGGCCCAGGCGGCCGCCAACCTGTCGCACCCGAACATCGTCCCGGTCTTCGACTGGGGCGAGGCCGACCGGACCTACTACATCGTCATGGAGTACGTCGACGGCGAGCCGCTGTCCTCGATCATCCGTACCCAGGCGCCGCTGGCGCCGACGCGGGCGGCGGCGATCGCCGCCGACATCGCCAAGGCCCTCAGCTACGCGCACCGCCACGGCGTCGTGCACCGGGACGTGAAGCCCGGCAACGTCCTCATCACCTCCGACGGCCAGGTGAAGGTCGCCGACTTCGGCATCGCCCGGGCGATCGGCGCGAGCGAGAGTGTCACCCAGACCGGTCTCGTGATGGGCACGGCGACGTACTTCTCCCCCGAGCAGGCCCAAGGCCTCGGCGTCGACGGCCGCAGCGACGTCTACGCCCTCGGCGTGGTGCTGTACGAGATGGTGACCGGCCGTCCGCCGTTCACGGCCGACACGCCCGTGGCCATCGCCTACAAGCACGTGTCCGAGGCCGCCGTCCTGCCGAGCGAGATCGAGCCCCGGGTGCCGCGCGACCTCGAGGCGATCATCATGCAGGCGATGGCCAAGCAGCCGCAGGCCCGTTACGCGACGGCACAGGACTTCCACGACGATCTCGAGCGCTTCATGCGCGGCCAGCCGGTGTTCGCCTCGCTGCCCTCGGCGAGCGAGGGCGCGCAGACGATTGCCGTGCCGGTGAACCCGACGTTGCTGCTGGCGAAGTCCGGCGACGTGGTGGCGCCGACCGAGCTCCAGCAGCAGGTCCCGCCCCCGGGTGACGGCGCTGACCAGGACCAGCTCCCGCATCGGCGCTTCGTGCCCTGGGTGCTCGCCGCGATCGTGCTCGCCGCCGCGCTCGGGGCGCTCGTCTATTTCGGGGGCCGCTCCCTCGGGTACTTCGGCGGCGCCCCCTCGTTCCATCCGGACAACGTCGTCGGCGAGCTCTCTCCGAAGGCGGAGTCGCAGCTGATCGGCCAGGGACTCGTGCCGAAGGTGACGTCCGTGCTCGGCACCGCCAAGAACAAGGACCGGGTGCTGCGCCAGGATCCCCAGGTGACCGCGCTCGTGACGAAGGGCGACACGGTCAAGCTCGTCGTCTCGAGCGGGCCGAAGCCGCCGAAAAAGGAGTTCCTGCCGGTCGTGAAGGGCGACACGCTCACCCAGGCGAAGGCGGTGCTCCAGCCGCAAGGGTTCATCGTCAAGGAGGTCTACGAGCCCCCGTCCAACCCGGCGATCGCCCCCGGCACGGTGCTCGGCCAGAGTCCGGACGGGAACGCCACCTACGATTTCGGCAGGGTGGTGACGTTGACGGTCGCCCGGGGGGCGCTGCCGGTGAAGATCCCGTCCAAGGGCGTCGTCGGCGCCACGATCACCTCGGCGCGCAACGCCCTCGCCGCGGCGGGCTTCAATGTCGCCTCGCCCCCCCAGAGCCAGTTCTCGGACACGGTTCAGTTCAACAACGTCATCACGACCTTCCCGTCGCCGGGACAGCTCGAGCCCGCGGGCTCGACGGTCAGCCTCATCGTCTCCGAAGGGGCGGCGGCGGTCATGCCGCTCGTGCAGACGAACCCGCCCACGACCGAGAACGCCGCCATCAGGGCCATCAAGGCCGCTCATCTCACGCCGATGGTCATCGGTGTCGTGACCCCCGGATTTCAGGCCGGCTATGTGACGAGCCAGTCGGTGGCGGCGGGAACCCAGCTGAAGCCCCACACCGTCGTCACGATCTACGTCGAGCAGGCCCCTGCGACAACAACAACGACCACGACGTCGACGACGACCACCACGACCACGACGACACCCACGACCACGACCACGACCACAACCACGACGCCCCCGACCACGCCCACGACGCTGCCGTAGGCGGCTCGCCGCGGGAGAGTCCGCCTGATCAGCTCGCGGGGGAGCCGGCCTTCGAGCAGAGGCCGAGGAAGTTCTCGAGCAGGTCGTGACCGGCCGCGCCGGTGAGTATCGACTCGGGGTGGAACTGCACGCCCTCGATGGGAAGCGCCCGGTGGCGCAGCCCCATCACGAGGCCCTCGGCGGTCCAGGCGGTCACTTCCAGGCAGTCGGGCACCGAGTCGGCGTCGACCACGAGTGAGTGGTACCGCGTCGCCTCGAACACCTCGGGAAGGCCGGCGAAGACGCCCCGCCCGTCGTGATGGATCGCGGAGGCCTTGCCGTGCACGATTTCGGGCGCCCGCACGATCTTGCCGCCGAAGACCTGGCCGATGCACTGATGACCGAGACAGACCCCGAGCACGGGGAACCCTTCGCCGCCGAGCTCGGCGATGGCGGCGGAGCTGACGCCGGCGTCCTCGGGCCGGCCCGGACCCGGCGACACGAGCAATGCCGTCGCCCCGAGCGCCCGGATGCCGGTGACGTCGACGGCATCGTTGCGGACGACGACCGGTTCTGATCCGAGCTCGCCGAGATACTGCACCAGGTTGTAGACGAAGCTGTCGTAGTTGTCGACGACCGCCACCCTCATGCCCACGCTGGCGAGGTTACCGGTCGTGCGAATCATGGGTATCCTCATGTGTCGTGGCCAAGGCACGTGCAGGTTCGGGCGACGGCGCCCCCTCGAAGGAGCGGCCGGCAAAAGGTGGCGCGAAGGAGCGGCCGGCAAAAGGTGGCCGCACCACCCCGCCCAAGGCCACGCGGGAGGTCAACAAGCGCTATACGGCGCCGATCCCGAAGAGCGTGCGGCAGAGCCCGCGTTGGTTCGGGCCGATGCTGCTCATCCTGCTCGTGGCCGGCCTGCTCCTCATCGTCGGCAACTACGTGGGGATCCTCCCCGGCGGCACGAGCAACTGGTACCTCATCGGCGGCCTGATCGGGATCGTGGTCGGGGCGATGATGGCGACGCAGTACCACTGACCGAAGGCTCGCTGCGGCGCCCGGTCAGGCGAGGCGCTCGATGATCGTCGCGTTGGCGAGCCCGCCGCCCTCGCACATCGTCTCGAGGCCGTAACGACCGCCGGTCCGCTCGAGCTCGCAGAGCAGCGTCGCCATCAGCTTGGCCCCGGAGGCGCCGAGCGGATGGCCGAGCGCGATGGCACCGCCGTTGACGTTGACGCGCCCCATGTCCGGGTGGTGCTCCTTCTCCCAGGCGAGCACGACCGAGGCAAAGGCCTCGTTGATCTCGATGAGGTCGATGTCCCCGAGCTTCATGGCGGCGCGCTCGAGCACCTTGCGGGTGGCCGGGATCGGGCCGGTGAGCATGGTCACCGGGTCGACACCGACCACGGCGAACTCGACGAAGCGTGCTCGCGGCCGGAGCCCGAGCCAGGCCGCCCGCTCCTCGCTCATGACGAGGACGGCCGAGGCACCGTCGGTGATCTGCGACGAGTTGCCAGCGGTGATCTTGCCCCCCTCGGGCTTGAAGGCAGGCTTGAGCGTTGCCAGCGTGTCGGGGGTCGTGCCGGGCCGGATGCCCTCGTCGGCCTCGAGCATCTCGCCGCTCTCGTGGCCTTCGCCGTCCTTGATCGCGATCGGGACGAGCTCACGCTCGAAACGGGCCTCCGCCGTCGCCGTCGCCGCCCGCTGCTGGCTCCTGGCTGCGAAGGCGTCGAGGTCCTCCCGTGACAGGTCCCACTGGTCGGCCACCATCTCGGCCGAGATGCCCTGGTTGACGAGGCCGCCGGCGGGCTCGTAGCGGGCGAACACGGCCGGGCCGAACGGGAAGCCGACGCCGGATCCGATCGAGGATCCCATCGGGACCCGGGTCATGCACTCCACCCCGGCGGCGATCGCGATGTCGTAGGCGCCCGCCATCACTCCCTGGGCGGCGAAGTGGAGCGACTGCTGGGACGACCCGCACTGGCGGTCGATCGTCGTCGCCGGCACGGACTCGGGAAAGCCGGCCGCGAGGACGGCGTTGCGGCCGATGTTCACCGCCTGCTCGCCGACCTGCATGACGCAGCCCATGATCACGTCGTCGACGAGCGCCGGGTCGAGGTCGTTGCGGGACACGAGTGCCCTCAGCACCTCGGCTGCGAGGTCGGCGGGATGCCAGCCGGAAAGCTTGCCGTTTCGCTTGCCACCGGGAGTGCGAACGGCGTCGATGATGACAGCGGTAGTCATGGCCTGAACGATACCGGCGCCCCTCCGCGCCGTCGCTGCCGGGCGGCTCGGCGCCCGGCAGCTCAGATCTGCAGGGTCTCGATGTAGGTCACGCGGGGCACATAGACCGGAGCCAGCGTGCCGCCGGGCCCGACGTAGAGCTCCGCCTCCTCGATGCGGATCCGGAACGGCCGCGAGCCGCGTATGGCCGGCAGCAACAGCACGGCGGTCCAGGTGACCTCCTCGCCCGTCGCCATCTTCGGCACGAGCGTGACGGTCGACTTGGCAACGGCGACCCATTTGAGGTCGGGGTCGGTGACGCCGGGAATCTCCTCCTCGACGGTCGCCGTCACCGGCCCGAGACCTTGCACCGGCCCGGTCACGTAGCCGACGCCGGCCACGGTGACCCGGACCTCGGTCGGGGACGGGAACGTCAAGGTCGCGAGCCGGTTGGGCGCAATCTGGACGAAGTCGGCCTGGACGACCCGGGACACCTCGACTCCCCGCAGCGATGCCGGCTGATACCTGACCAGGCCGAGGCGGACGAAGGGCCAGTAGGAGAAGAACGGCGTCGGCGCGCCCGTGGGTGGTAGGGCCGAGGTGTTGATCTCGATGTCGCAATACCACAGCTGGTGGTCCGTATCGAAGCCGACCTCGTGGCCGACGACGTCGACGAGCACCGGGGGCGGTCCCGTCGACTCCGCCTCGACGAGGCTGATGTTCGTGCCGATCCTCGTCGCCAGCGCGAAGTCCTTGCTCGTCGGGACCCGCACCGCGTTCGTGACGCGCAGCGGGTCGCGGCCGTAGCGGGTGACGAACGGCTCCAAGGTGGGCGGGTACACGGTCGCGGGGACGCCGGCGGGCACCGGGTAGACGACGACGCCGAGCAGCTCACCGGCGCCGGAGGACCACCAGGGACGCCCGAGGTAGACGCGCACGGCGTTGCCCAGGCGCAGGCTCTTCACCTCGGCCGACGACGACGCCGTGCCGAAGGCGAACAAGGGCAGGATGTAGCGCACGTCCGGCGCGCCGGGCCGGGCGGAGCTCGGGACCGACAACGGGTAGCCGGTCGGCTTGGCCGGCGCCACGACCTTTTCCAGGCTGGAGCGGATCACCGGAGGCGGCACGAAACTCACCTCCACGTGCGCGACGCCGTTGTGGAGCGCGATGGCGCTCGTCGCGGTGCGGGCGATCGTTCCCGTCGTGTCGTCCTCGACGTAGTCGACCGTCGGCTGGAAAGTAATCGCCGGGGTGCCGATGCTCTTGACGGTCGTGGCGCCGGTGGCGAGGCCGCCGGCGTGGACGACGGCCGGCGCCGTGCCGTGCAGGGTGACCTTGTGGGTCTGCACGAAGTACTCGAGGAATCTCGTGGTCGCCTGGGCCTCGTAGAAGACCTCGCGGTGCTTGGTGTCGCCGAAATCGTGGCGGAGGCCCGGCGCCGGCGTCGCCACCGAGGTGGGGGGTGGCACCGCGGTGCCGAGCGGGATAGCGCCCACCGGCGCGCTGTGGGCGATCTCGACCGACCCGGCCGGGTTCACCCCGTCGTCGAACGGCTCCTGCCAGCGCGAGAGGATGTCGAGCTTGATGCTGCTCTTCCCGTCGACCTCGATCTTGTCGACCAGCAAAGCGAAGGTCTTCCCGTAACCGCGGGAGATGTGGGGCTTGGTGAACTGGGGCGGCGTCAGTGGCTGGCGCACGGCGTGGACGATGACGAGCTCCCGATAGGGAGTGAACATGTAGTGCCGCCCCGAGCGGGCGATCGCCGCCAGCGCCGGCGTCGCGAACCCCTGCTCCTCCAGCCATTCCCACAAACCCATGCTCTCGAGGTCGGCTCCGGTGAGGAAGCACGACAGCCGGACGGTGGCGAACGTGGCCTTCGGGGCGAAGACCGTCAGCGTGCGCCCGTTGGCCACCGTGGGCTTGACCGGAGCGCCCGTCCCGCCCTTGATCACGAGCCGGAAGGATTTGGACACCGGCCAGGTGCCGGGCTCGTTCGCGAAGGAGACATCGACCGGCACCGGGCTCCCGGGGAGCCCCCGCAGCAGCGCTCCGCGGGCGATCACATCGGGCAGGTAGGGAACCTCGAGGTTGTCGACCGGGTAGTAGGGCTGGTCGAGCTGGTCCGGGTCGGGCTTTCCTCCGAGCGACGCGAGCACAGAGGCCGTGGCGTAGGTCAGCCCCGCGCGCGGCGCCAGCACGCTGTACTTCGCCGGGTCCGGGCCGCCGGCCGGCAGGTCGGCGATTCCGTGCGCCTCGGCCATCTCCTCGGTCGTCGACGGTGGCACGACGTGCCGGCTGGAGGCGATCGCGGCGGAGTCGGGACTGTTCCAGAACTCGCTCCGGATGACGAGGCGCTCGAGGTGCTCGCCGACGGTCCTCGGGTCGTGCGGGATGAGAGGCGGGCTCACGACCGGCTCGAGCCGGCCGTAGCGCAGCGGCTTTGTCCCCCAGTGGAACGAGAACGCGGTGGGCGCGCTGGAGAAGGCGACGCTGTTGCCGGCGAGGTCGACGGCGCGGGCACGGAATCGGTAGGAGCGCCCGTAGCGGAGCACGGGGAGCGTTCCCGGCGTCGCCGCGTAGGCGACCCGGAGCGGGAAGGCGGTCTCCGGCGGGTTGTTCTGGTCCGACTCGAGACCGTCCGAAGGGACGTCCGAGAGGTGCTTGCCGGGCCGGGGCGCCACGAGGCTCCAGTTCGCCCAGCGCAGCAAGGTCTCGGGCAGGTAGGTGTTGTTGGGTCCGCCCTGGGGGCCGTCCGCCACGCTGAGGGCCACCCACCCCTCGTCGCCGGCGGGCACGGGCACGATCTCGATGTTCGGTGCCTTGCCGATCGCGTAGCCGCCGGGCGAGGGGGCGGCGGTCCGGGCGCAGAGCTGGTGCCACTTGTCCGTGTGACTGTCCCAGACGTCGATCCGGAACCCCCGCGTGACGTCCTCGGCCGCGAGCACGACCGGGTCGCTGTTGGCGACGGCGGTGTTCATCGTGTCGAGGTCGCTCATGGCCTGGCCGAAATCGAGCGCCTGGCCGGTGTGGGCGAGGGCGAGGCCGGCGGACCGGAGCGCCGGGAGCGCCCAGCTCTGCGGGGTGGTCTCGGCCGACTGGCCGAAGGTGCGGGCGACGCTCTGGGCGAAATTGAGCGTTTTGAGCGTCGAGCCGTCCATCTCGAGCTCGATCACCGGGTAGGCGGGCTGGCCGCCGGCAACGGCGTCGCTGAGCCGGAGAACGCCCCGGAAGATCTCCGGGCTCGGCGTCCTCGGCTGCGGGAGGAAGTCGGGCAACGTCGCCCCCGTGGTCGGGACGAAGTTGGTCGTCGCCGCCACGGGCTTGAGGAGCGGGGTCCAGCTCGGCGTCACGCCGACCTGGACGGCGGGGAGCAGCAGCCCGGTCGGCAAGGTGACCTCGAGGTCGTAGACGAGGCCGAAGAGCCGCAGCAGGTGGGGATACTCGCCGAGGGTCGAGATCATGCGGTGGAAGTCGATCGTCGGCTTGGGCGTCGGCTTCAGGTCGTGGTACTTCGGGTCCTTCGGGACCGTGAGCGGCTGCAGAAAGAGCTTCGCCTGGGTCAGGTCGGTTCTCGGGTTGGCCTGTGCCGACGGGGCGAGCGCGCCGTGGATGGCGTTCGCGTACAGGCTCTCGATCTCATTGATCGCCTCCTGCTCGAGGTCGGTGTTGAAGGGGATCTTCCCGTAGGGGGCGGCGTGTTTGTCCGGGCCCTCCCGGAACAGGGTCTCGATCGTCGGCCACTCCGTGCTCGACTGGGCGTAGAGGGCGTAGGTCGAGGCGTGGAACTGGCGCACGTACCAAGCGGGATAGGAGTGGAACTGCCGGCCGTTCAGGCTCTGCGACGTGTACGGCTCGACATAGGTCGCCTTGTGGAACAGCGCCTTCCACAGCTCGGAGCGGGGCGCCGGGCTGACGACCTTCAAGCCGGCGGCGTACTTGCCCCCGATGGTCACCTTCCAAGAGATGTGGGTTGCGGGCCAGTCGAGGAAGTCGGGGAACAGGTGCAGCTCGGGGCGGGGCGGGCCGGCCGAGGTCGACAGGCGGGGCGACACGAAGACCGACAGGCGCAGTGTCTTCGGGTGGCCGGGCACCGTGCCGTTCGGCAGCGCCGTCCAAATGAGCTCCTGGGAAGTGCCGGGCATCGTGCTCGTTCTCCTGGCCTAGGCGAATGCAGCGCAGTAGGTGTCCCAGTTGGCCTGGCTGATGGCTTGGGCGAAGGTCGGGTCGCCTCCGCCCCCGAAGGTCTTCGTGACCGTCATGCTCACCGACGCCGAGAAGAACAGGACCTTCACCGACACCGTCACCGTCGCCGTGCCGGTGCACTTGCCCGGGTCCATGTAGGTGAAGCCGAGGTAGAAGACGATCGAGATGCTGATGATCCCGAGCACCTCGAGGTTCCCGCTCGCTTGCAGGAAACCGGTCAGGGTGACGACCTCGCCTGTCGCCGGCGCCGTCGCCGCCGCGAGCGAGAAGTAGATCCCCGCCATGATCGACACGCCGCCGCTGGCGACGCCGAGATCGAGGGACACCGAAGCACCGAACTCGAGTGAGACCTCGATCAGCTCGATGCCGTCGGCGCCGAGCCCGATGCCGAAGAAACCGCCCCCGGTGAACATCATGATCGACAGCAGGAACGGGTTGTCCCGTGTGCAGAAGTCGACCTGGAGGCGGATCGGCGTGCCGTCGAAGGGGATCGTGAGCGAGCCGCTGAGCGAGATGTTCTCGATCGCGAACACGCCGATGCCGATGCTCGGCAGCGGCAGGCTGTAGCTGGCGGTGACCCCGGTCGGCTCGAGGTCGATGCTCGGGCCGCCCAGCGACGCGAAGAGCGACTCCAGCTCGTTGATGAACGTGAGCGGGCCGGCGAAGGTCACCTTGTCGACGTTGACGTCGACGTTCGCCTTGGCGCCGGTCTTGGCGGTGAAGTGCACCTTGGTGAAATGCACCGTGATGAACAGGGCGCTGTTGCCGAACAGGTTGAGGTTGAAGTCGACGAGCTGGCCGTCGATGTCGTAGGTGGTCTTGGAGGGATCGGCGACCGGTGTGTAGATCTTGACGTGGATCGTGAGCGTCTTGTCCTTGTCGCCCGTCGGCTCGAAGATGTCGTCCGGGCCGTTCTGAACGGTCGGGGTCCAGTCGAGCGTCGTTTGCAGCGCCGTCGGTGGCTTGGTGTCGTCGTTGTTTGGGTAGACAGGGGCGCTGTTCAGTTTCGGGGCCTTGTCGGCGATGTCGGCGCCGGTGACCGCCTGGATGATGTCCGCCAGGCTGACCGCGCCGAGGATCTTGGCGTCGAGGGTCCCGAAGAACGACGTCGGGTCGAAGGTCCCGAGCAGCATCTTGGCGGTGTCGGCGACCGGGCCGAGATCCCGGGCGACGCCGTCGATCGTGAAGTTCGGCGTCGCCATCCCTCCGGCGAGGTTGGGCGGGATGCTGAGCGGCTGGGTCTGCGCGATCACCTGCAGGAAGATCTCGGGCAGTCCGGCTTGGAAGCCGTTCATGTAGAACTGCGACGGGTACTCGACCTGTGGCGGCATGGGGAGGCTGCCGCCTCCGGTCCCGGCGATCTGCTCGGCGGCCGGCAGCCGGATGCTCGCGGTGGCGATGTAGGGGTACCAGGCCGGTGTCAGCGGCAGCGGATCGGTGATCGTCTGGCCGCCGAATTCGAGCGATTCCACGTGCTGGGCCGTCGAACCGGGCTTGGCGCCGGTGACATCGGCGAAGGCGAGCAGCTGGCCATTCAGGGCGGACTCGCGCCGCGAGAGGTTGGCGGCGCTCGAGTACTCGGCCGCGACGGGGTTGTTGACGGCCGCCTCGTCGGCGTCCAGCTCGTCGACCCAGATCACCCCGGCGCTGAAGTCGAAGCTCCGCCCCTCCCAGTCGACGCCCACGAACGAGAAGGGAACGTCCGAGCCTTCTGAGCGGACCCAGAACGCCTGGTCGGTGGGTGTCGTCCCCCCGATGTAGGTCGGCGGGTCGAGTGCCGGCGAGGCGAGGGTCTTCGCGGTGATCGTGCGGAGCGGGTTGCGCCGGCCGGCGAAGGGCTCGGGCGACTTGCCCTCGTAGGTCCGCGTCGGCTGGGTGATCTCGACGTAGTTCCGCTGGACCAGGTAAGCGACGATGTCGCCCGAGGGCGACACCTGGAACTCGCGGTCGGTGACGGTGATCCAGACGGCCCGGAGCGCGAAGGGGAACAGATAGCCCGAGCGGACGATCCGCACGTAGCTGTCGCGGCCCGTCGTCATGCGGTGGCGCCAGTCGGTCAGCGACGACACGAAGGGCTCGTTCCAGGACCCCTCGAGATCGAGCGAAGCGCCGAGCGGCGTGAGCATGAACAGCTTCACGGGGACGGCCTTGGCGGGCACCGGCGGCACGCCGGCGAAGTTGAAGCCGCAGGTGAGCGTGACGATGTCGCGCCGGTCCGACGGCTGGAGGGGCATGACGAACGGGTTCGCGGGGCCGAGGTCGGGCCAGTCCGGCGTCCAGACGGCCTTGATGAGCGGCACCGAGGCGGGCGGCTCGACGGCGCCGACGCCGAGGCGGGTCTGCCAGAGCTCGGTCCAGATCCCGTGCTTGACCGGTGCCGCCGAGTGGTGCCAGCGGCCGTGCTGGTCGGGCGAGAGGAAGAGCTGCCAGGGTGCCTCGATGAAGGTCTGCAGCGCGCCGGGCGCGGCGGGCACGGCGTTCTTGGCCGCGATGGCGACGGCCTCGAGCTGTGGGACGAGGCCCGTCCAGTCGAGCAGCCCGGCGAGCGTGAACGGCAAGGATTTCAGGGACTTCGGCAAGGCGAAGACGATCTGGCTCGGTCCCGGCGCGAGCGCCTCGAGCGGCGACGAGGGCCATGGTGGCGCGGGAGGGCTCTGCACGGCCTGCTCGGCAACCTGTTGGAACGGGAACACCGCCACCACGAACGCCGGGTCGGTGGGGACCGCCCGTACGAGGCGGCGCGGGGACGACCCGTCGAGCACCAGGTTGTAAAGGTCGAATCGCAGGTCGAGCAAGTCGTCGCGCCGGTAGACAAAGACCTGCCGGGTCCGGACCGGCGCGGCCGGCAGCGCCGGCGCGGCCGGTAGGGCCGGCAGCCGCGACCCGCTCAGCAAGGCACGCCTCACACCACCCGCGCGCAGGCGGGGTGCGGCCCCGAGCGCGGCACCGCCCCCGAAGAGCTTCAGCACCGAGCGCCGGTCGAGTTCGCCGGGACGGATCGGATCCCCGCCCATCTCCGGAGTCGGCCCGTCGTGCTCGGTTGCCAAGAAGACCCCCCTCCTACCGGCTGGTAGTTGCATCTATGGCGCAATGCCCGGGAATGTCAACCCTCGATCCGCCTACCTGGGCAGGGAAGGGCGCTGCCCCGCGACCCTCTGAACGCGGCCTTGGGACGGCGCCACGACTACGGTGGTGGCCGTGGTGAGCGACACACCCGATCCTGTCGGTCTCGACGACCCCCCGGCAGGAAAGGACATGAGCCGGTGGCTCGGAGACGGCGGCATGCCGATCCTGGCCGCTATCGGCGTGTCGTTCGACGACTACGGGATCGAGGACGACGACCGGGCGGGCTGGGCGAGCGCCTCCTGGGAGCCGAAGCCGGTGGCCTGCAACCCGCATGGGATCGTCCAGGCCGGCGTCCACTCCGTCGTGCTCGACGCGGCGATGAATTTTGCCGTCAACGCCGGGCTGCCGGGCAAGGACCGCACCCGGGCGACGCTCGAGCTGAAGACCGAGACGATGCGACCCGCGGCTGCCGGCGAGCGGCTCGCGGTGCGAGGCGCGGTCATGCGCCAGGCGAAGCAGATCGCGTTCGCCGAGGCGCGCATCGAGGACGCCGAAGGCCGCCTCGTCAGTCGCTCGACGGGCACCTTCCTCCTGCAGCGCGACAGCTGAGGCGCTCCGGCCGGCGGCCGGGCTAACCCCGGCTCAGAGCCCGGCGAAGTCGACGGCGGAGCGGAGGCGAGCCTCCCGAGCGCTCACGATGGCCTCGAGCGCCAGGTCCACGAGCCCCTCGACCACGAACCGGTCGCCCCCGGTCCGGCCGAGCTCGCGGGCAGCGATGCCGCGGCGGCGGGCCACCTCGAGGACGCCGGCCGCGTCCGGTGTGCCGACGACGACCCGCGAGGGCGACTCACTGAAGAGTTCCGCCGCGCCCCCCAAGCCAGCGACGGCCAGTCCCGTGCCGCCGGCGACGGCCATCTCCGCCAGGCAGAGCGCCAGTCCGCCGTCGCTCACGTCGTGCACCGCGGAGACGAGCGCCCCCTCCGCCCCGTCGAGGCCGACGAGCTCGCGGACGCATTCGCACAGCTGCCGGTGGGCCTCGAGGTCGACCGGCGCCAGGCGGCCACCGGTCTCGCCGTGGAGCTCGCGCGCCCATCGGGACCCGGCGAGCAGCGGCACGGTCTCGCCGAGGAGCACCAGCGCTTCGCCGGCCCGGGCGGCGACCCCGGGTGGGCGGCGACGAAGCCGGTCGATGACGCCGACCACGCCGACGACGGGCGTCGGGTCGATGTCTGCGCCGGCGCTCTCGTTGTAGAACGAGACATTGCCGCCGACGACGGGGATGCCGAAGGCCAGGCACGCCTCCGAGATGCCGTCGATCGCCTCGGAGAGCTGCCACATCACCTCCGGGTGCTCCGGATTGCCGAAATTCAGGCAGTCGACGAGCGCGACGGGGCGGCCGCCCGCACAGGCGATGTTGAGCACCGACTCGGCGACCGTGGCGACTGATCCCGCCCGCGGGTCGACCGCGCACCATCCCGGGTTGGCGTCGGTCGAGAGGGCGAGCCCCTTGCCCGTCCAGGGCACTCCCGGCCCGGCGAGCCGGAGCACGGTCGCGTCGCCGTCGCCGGGGCCGAGCACGGTGTTCAGGAAGAGCTGATGGTCGTATTGGCTGAAGACGAAGGCCGGGTCGTAGCAGAGGGCGAGCAGGTCGGCTCCGGGATCCTGGCTTTCCACGCGTTCGGCCGGCTCGCGCCGGCGCCGTGCCTCGAGATCGTCCGGGGGCGCCAGCGCCCGCTCATAGCGCGGGGCGCCGTCGGCGAGCGAGCTCGCCGGGACTTGTCCGAGGAGCTCCCCACCCGGCCCGCTCCGGATGCGAAGCAGCCCCGGGCCTCCGTCAGGCGGGGCCGCGACCACCCGACCGACCACGCTCGCCCGGATCTCGAACTTGTCGCAGATCTCCACGACCCGAGCGAGGCTGGCGGGCTCGACGATGGCGAGCATCCGCTCCTGGCTCTCGCTCGTCATGATCTCGACCGGGGTCATCGCCGGCTCCCGGCACGGAACGGCCGTGATGTCGACGTCCATCCCGAGCCCGGCCCGCGATGCGGTCTCGCACGTGGCACAAGTGAGCCCAGCACCGCCGAGGTCCTGAATGCCGACGACGAGACCGGCATCGAGAAGGGCGAGACAGGCTTCGATGAGCCGCTTCTCTTCGTAGGGATCGCCGACCTGAACGCTCGGCCGCTTGTCGGCGTCATTGCCGTCACCCGCGGCGTCGCCTCCGAGACCGGCCGACGCCAATACGCTCACTCCGCCGATCCCGTCACGGCCCGTCAGCGATCCGAGGAGCACGGCGAGATTGCCTTCGCCCGACGCACGGGCGAGCACGAGGCGCTCGATCGGCAGCACGCCGAGGCAGAGCACATTGACGAGCGGATTGTCCCGGTAACCGGGGGCGAACGTGAGTTGACCGCCGACGGTCGGGACGCCGACCGAATTCCCGTAGCCGGCGATGCCTCGTACGACGCCGTCGAAGATCCAACGGCTCCGGGCGTCGGTGAGCGGTCCCATGAAGAGCGGGTCCATGAGGGCGATCGGCCGGGCGCCCATGGTGAAGACGTCCCGCAGGATCCCGCCGACGCCGGTCGCCGCCCCTTGCTGCGGCTCGACGGCCGAAGGATGGTTGTGGCTCTCGATCCGCACGGCTACCGCGACACCGTCGCCGACGTCGATGACACCCGCGTTCTCTCCCGGTCCGACGAGCACATGGTCGCCGTCGGAAGGCAGCCGGGCGAGGTGAACCCGTGACGACTTGTACGAGCAATGCTCGCTCCACATCACCGAATACATCGCAAGTTCCAAGTGGTTCGGCTCGCCACCTCTCAGCGCGACGATCATCGCGTACTCGTCGTCGGTCAACCCGAGCGATCGATGAAGTGCCAACTTCGCGGTCATGGCGTGTGGCCGATAAGGCTGGCGCGGGATGCCCGGCAAAGCAGCATTGGATGGATGGTGTCGTTATAGGCAATACTGGTCGTATGCCACCAAGAAAGAAGCCAACCAAGCCAGGTCTCTCCGCGTCCCACAAAGACGCGCTCGCCGAAGGTCGTCGCCAGGGAAATGCAGTGCGCCGGTACCTTGTCGCTCTCGAGCGGTCCCGTCCGCGCCGCGGACGTTCGACAAGCGCGGATACCTTGAAGGTGCGGCTCGAAGAGCTCGAGGCCAAGCTTGCCGCCGCCGACCCGTTGCAGCGCGTCCATCTGATTCAGGAGCGTCGTAACCTCGAGCGGCGGATAGAAGGAGCCAGTGCCGAGGCCGAGGACGACCTTCCCGAGCTCGAGGAGGCGTTCGTCGTCGTCGCGGCGGACTACGGGTGGCGCAAGGGCATCGACTACGCGACCTGGCGCGAAGCCGGAGTGTCGGCCGAGGTGCTTCAGAAGGCCGGAATCCACTGGAGTCGCCGGTCCTAGGACGCGGCCGGTCCGGACGCGTGCACCGATTCCGGACCGGTGCCGTTCCCGCCGGCCCACCGGCGGACTGTTGCCGAGGCTACGAGCAAGGACTCGAGCAGCAGCCGCCCGTCGGCTGAACCGAGAAGTGGGTCACTCGCTCGCTCGGGATGTGGCATGACGCCGACGACATTGCGCTCGCGATTGGTGATCCCGGCGATTGCATGGACCGAACCGTTGGGATTCTCGCCCCGATAGCGCAGCACGACGCGCTCTTCGCTCTCGAGCTCGAGGAGCGTCCGCTCGTCACAGGTGTAGTTGCCCTCGTAATGGTTGATCGGGAGTCGGAGCACCTGGCCGGCCCGCGCCCCGCCGGTCAGCACCGAGTCCGTGGACGCCACCTCGCATTCGACGGTCTTGCACAGGAAACGCAGTCCCGAGTTCCGGTACAACGCGCCCGGGAGCAGGCCGGCTTCGGTCAGGACTTGGAAGCCGTTGCAGATACCGACGACCGGCCCACCGCCGGCCGCAAAGCGGGCAACGGCGTCCATGACGGGAGAGAACCGAGCGATCGCGCCGGGGCGCAGATAGTCGCCATGTGCGAAGCCTCCCGGCAGCACCACAGCATCCGCGTCTCCGAGTGAGGTGGCGGTGTGCCAGACGATCGCGGCGGTACCGCCGACGGACTCCCACGCCGCCGCGACGTCGTGCTCACAATTGGAGCCGGGAAAGCACACGACGGCGAGCATCCCGCTCATGCCGGCGCCGCCTCGGTCTCCAAACGGATCGAAGCCTGCTCGATGACCGGGTTCGCCAGCAAACGGTCGCACATCGACGTCACCCGCGCACGGGCCGCCGCCTCGTCAGGAGCCTCGAGGACGAAACGGATCAGCTTGCCGACGTGGACCTGCTCGATCCCGTCGAACCCGAGAGCCGGCAAAGCCCGCTCGATGGTCAGGCCCTGCGGATCTGCGATTCCCTCGCGACCGGTGATCTCCACCACGGCCGTGAACTTCACGAGCTCCCGCCGTGCCAGTCGGCGAGCCGGAGCCCGGTGATCTGCTCGTAGGCGGCGACGTAGCGGCTCCGGGTGGCCGCCACGATGTCGGCGGGCATCGGCGGGGGCGCCGATTCCTTGTCCCAGCCAGTGCTCTCCGCCCAATCCCGCACCGGCTGCTTGTCGAACGACGGTGGTGTCGTGCCGGGTGCCCACGCGTTCGCGGCCCAGAACCGTGACGAGTCGGGTGTGAGGATCTCGTCGCAGATGGCGAGCTCTCCGTCGATGAACCCGAGCTCGAACTTCGTGTCGGCGATGACGATTCCGCGCCCGAGCGCCCGCGCCGCGCCGCGCTCGTAGGCGGCGAGGCAGAGCGCTCGCGCCTGGTTCGCCGTCCCGGCCCCGAGGAGCTCGGCCGCCTCTTCGAAGCCGATGTTGACATCGTGGCCCTCGGTTGCTTTCGTCGAAGGCGTGAACGCCGCTGCGGGGAGGCGATCGGACTCGCGTAGGCCCGCCGGCAACACCGCCCCGTGCATCGTGGCGTTCGTCCGGTACTCCTTCCAGGCCGAGCCGGCGAGGTAGCCGCGCACGATGCACTCGATGGGGAGCATCTCGGCGCGCCGCACGAGCATCGTGCGGCCCGCCAGCTCCCCGAACGGGAAGCCCGGGATGTCGTGCGCACCTTGCGGGAACGAGGCGGGATCGGTCGAAAGGAGATGGGTCGGCGAGAGATCTTCGAGCTCTCTGGCCCAGAACGCGGTCATCGCCGTCAGCACCCGGCCCTTGTCGGGGACGGGCTCTGCGAACACCTTGTCGAAGGCGGACATCCGGTCGGAGGCCACCATGAGCAGCTGCCCGTCGCCGGCGTCGAACACGTCGCGGACCTTCCCGGAATAGAGGTGGGGCAGGCTCATCCCGTCACCTTCTCGAGCGCATCGAACGTGCGCCGGACCTGAGCGAGTGAGCGGCTGAGGTCGAACGCCTCGTCGAGCGCCTTGGCGGCTTGGGCGCCGCCGCCGAGAGCGCCCGAGACCTCAGGGTCGGCGTCGAGGACGGCCCGGAACGACCGCCGCTCGGTGTGGGCGACGCGGGCGTCGCGCTGCACGATGCGGTAGGCGACGTCGCGGGACAGGCCGGAGCCGACGAGGGCGAGCAGCACGGGCTGGGAGAACACGAGCCCGTACGAGCCTTCGAGCAGGTTCTCGCGCATGCGATCCGGATGGATGACGAGGCCGTCGATCAAGCGGGTCATCCTTTTCGCAGCGTAGTAGGCGACCATGCTCGCGTCGGGGAGCACGATCCGCTCGACCGAGCTGTGGGAGATGTCCCGCTCGTGCCAGAGCGCCACGTCCTCGAGGCCGGCGACGAGGTAGCCGCGCAGCACCCGGGCGAGGCCGACGAGGCGCTCGGCGGTGATCGGGTTGCGCTTGTGCGGCATCGCCGAGGACCCCTTCTGGCCGGCTCCGAACGGCTCTTCGACTTCGCCCACCTCGGTCCGCTGCAGGTGGCGGATCTCCGTCGCGAGCGCCTCGATGGTCGTGCCGAGGGCAGCGCAGGCGTAGAGGTACTCGGCGTGGCGGTCGCGGGCGATGACCTGGGTGGCCGGGACAGGCTGCAGCCCGAGCGCGTCGCAGACGTACTGCTCGACCGAGGGGTCGATATTGGCGTAGGTGCCGACAGCTCCCGACAGCTTCCCGACGGCGACCGCCTCCCGTGCCCGGGCCAGGCGCGTGCGGTCACGGTCAGCCTGCAGGCAGGCGAGGGCGAGCTTGGTGCCGAACGTGGTGGGCTCGGCGTGCATGCCGTGGGTCCGACCGACCGTTGGGACCTCGGCCAGCTCGTAGGCGCGCCGTTTCGTGACGGAGACGAGATCGCCGACGGCTTCGAGGAGAAGATCGGCGGCCCGCACGAGCGTCGCCGACAACGCCGTGTCGACGACGTCCGAAGAGGTGAGGCCGTGATGGATCCACGCTCGGGCAGGAGAGGCGATCGACTCCTGGACGACGTCGACGAACGCGGCGACGTCGTGGTCGGTGACGAGCTCGCGCTCCGCCACGCGCCGGACGAAAGCTGCGTCGACCTCCGGAGCGAGCGCGCGGCAGGCGGCTGCCTGCTCGACCGGGACGACGCCGATCTCGGACCAGGCTTCGACGGCCAAGAGCTCGATCTCAAGCCAGAGGGACAAGCGTGTCTCGTCGGTGAAGATCTCCGCCATCTCCGCCAGTGCGTAGCGGGGGATCACGGTGCTGCCACGCCGATCCCGGCCGCGATGTCGTGGCGGTGCTGCATCCCCGCAAAACTGATCCTCGCGACGCCGCCGTACGCGCGCTCGCGGGCCGTCTCGATCGTGGCGCCGAGCGCCGTCACGACGAGCACCCGGCCCCCGGAGGTGCGCAGCGTCCCGGCCTCGTCGCGGCGGGTCCCGGCATGGAACACGGTCACGCCCTCGACGCTACCGGCCTCGTCCAGGCCCTCGATGGGATCGCCGGTGAGCGGGGCCGCCGGATAGCCGCGAACGACGACCGCCACCGCGACCGCCGCGTCGTCGACGAAGCGGAGGGTGGCGTTCGACCCGCTCCCGTCCGCCGCGGCCGCGAGGAGCTCGGTCAGGTCCGTCGCCAGCCTCGGCAGCACGACCTCGGCTTCGGGGTCGCCGAAGCGGACGTTGAACTCGATGAGGGCCGGCCCGTCCGCGGTCAGCATCAGGCCTGCGTAGAGCACACCCCGGTAGTCGATGCCCGCCTTTCGCAGCGCCCGCAGCGTCGGCTCGACGATCGTGTCCATGGCGGAGGAGACGACGGCCGCCGTCGCCGTCGGCACGGGTGAGACCGCACCCATGCCGCCGGTATTCGGCCCGGTGTCACCGGTCCCGAAGCGCTTGTAGTCCTGCGCCGGCGCGAGCGGCACTCCCCGCGCCCCGTCGCAGACGACGAGGAGGGAGAGCTCGGTGCCCTGCAGCGCCTCTTCGATCACGACCCGCCGGCCGGCGCCGCCGAAGGCCGCTCCCGAAAGCTTTGCTGCCACATCTCGTTCCGCCTCGGCGAGGTCGCCGGTGACGAGCACGCCTTTTCCGCCGGCGAGCCCGTCCGTCTTCACCACATAGGGACCTGGCAGTGAGCGCAGGTATCCCGTCGCCTCCGCAGGGTCGGAGAACGCCCGCCAGCGGGCCGTGGGAACGCCCGCATCCGAGGCGCACTTCTTCATGAACTCCTTCGAGCCCTCCAGGCGGGCGCCGTCCTCGCCAGGTCCGAAGACGAGACGGCCACGGGAGCGCAGCCGGTCGGCGAGGCCGCCGACGAGGGGCTCCTCGGGACCGATGACAAACAGGTCCGCCTCGATCTCCTCGGGAGGGGCCGGCGTCGAGGCGAGGCCGAAACCCTCCGCCGAACGCCCGTTTATGCCGGGATTGCCCGGAGTGACGACCACGTCCGCGCTGCGGGCGAGCACGTGTGCGAGCGCGTGCTCACGGCCCCCCGAGCCGACGACGCAGACCTTGCGGGGCTGTCCGTGGCTCATGCGGCGAATCGTACGTACTGCTCCCGGCCCGGCCCCACCCCGGCATAGGTGACCGGCACGCCGGTGTACTCGGCGATGGCGTCGAGGTAGGCGCGTGCTGCTGCGGGGAGCTCGGACACGGTCCTCGCACCGGACAGGTCCTCGCGCCAGCCCGGCAGCTCCCGGTAGACCGGCTGCACCCGGTGCAGGACGGACTGGTGGTACGGGACGTGCTCGTAGCGCTGGTCGCCGTCGGCGTAGCCGACGCAGACCTTGACCGTGTCGAAGGCCGAAAGGACGTCGAGCTTGGTGACCGCGATCTCCGACAGCGAGTTCAGCCGCACCGCCTGGCGGAGCAGGACGAGATCGAGCCATCCGGGCCGGCGCCGGCGGCCGGTGTTCGTCCCGTACTCATGGCCGAGCTCGACGAGCAGGTCGCCCTGCTCGCCGTCCACTTCGGTCGGAAAAGGCCCGGACCCCACCCGGGTGACGTACGCCTTGGCGATGCCGAGCACCCGGTCGATCTCCCGGGGCCCGATCCCGGTCCCGACGCACGCACCGCCGGCGGTTGGGTTCGAGGAGGTGACGAACGGATAGGTCCCGTGGTCGACGTCGAGGAACGTGGCCTGAGCTCCTTCCAGCATGACCTGACGGCCGGCGTCGAGCGCCTCATGGACGAGCTCGACCGAATCGCCGATCATCGGCGCCAGGGCCGGCGCCACCTCGTCGAGGTACTGGGCGGCGATCCTGTCGCCGTCGAGGGGAAGCCGGTTGTAGACCTTGGCGAGGATGGCATTTTTCTCCCGCAGCACGACGTCGAGCTTCTCCCGGAAGATCTTCGCGTCGAGGAGGTCCTGCACGCGCAGGCCGATACGGGCTGCCTTGTCCGCGTACGCCGGCCCGATGCCGCGTTTGGTGGTGCCGAGCTTGTTCTTGCCCAAATAGCGCTCGGTCACCCGGTCCAGCTCGACGTGATACGGCATCACGAGATGGGCGTTGCCGGAGACGACCAGGCGGCTCGTGTCGACGCCCCGTGCCTCGAGCATGGCGCACTCGGCGAGGAGCACGTTCGGCTCCACGACGACGCCGTTGCCGATCACCGGCACGACATGGTCGTAGAGGACCCCGCTCGGGATGAGCTGCAGGGCGAACGTCTCGCCGGCCACCACGATCGTGTGGCCGGCGTTGTGGCCGCCCTGGTAGCGCACCACGAGGTGCATGTCCTTGGCGAGGAGGTCGGTGAGCTTGCCCTTTCCCTCGTCACCCCACTGGGTTCCGACCACCACGGTCGCGGGCACGTCACGCCTCCGGAAAATCGCTGAGAACTTGGCCGTTCCCTTGGCGATCTTCGCTCCGGGTTCGGGCAGGCGCAGTGTACGTGCTCCCGGCAGCCGCCGTTTACATGGCTTGACAGCTATATAACGTTGCAGATATATTAGCGGGGATGCCCACGACGTTCGAGGTCCTCGCCGAGCCGACGCGCCGCCGGATCCTCGACCTGCTCCGCGACCACCCGCGGCCGGTCAACGAGCTCGTCGACTCACTCCAGATGAGCCAGCCGGGCGTGTCCAAGCACCTCCGGATCCTGCGGGACACGGGCCTGGTGAACGTCCGCCAGGACGCACAGCGGCGTTGGTACGAGTTGCGCGCCGAGCCCCTGGTCGAGATCGGCGACTGGCTCGAGCCCTTCCGGCTGCTCTGGGCGACCCGTCTCGATGCCCTCGAGCGTCACCTGAACACAACAGCAACCTTGGACGAGCACAGGGAGGGACCTCATGAGTGAGCCATCGCCGGACGGGAGCGTGGAGACGCGAGATGGGCGGCACGTGCTGCGTTTCGAGCGCACGCTCGAGCATCCGATCGAGCGAGTCTGGGCGGCGCTCACCGAGCCGGACGAGCTCATGGGCTGGTTGGGGAGCGTCGACATCGACCCGGTGCTGGGCGGCTCGGTCGAGCTGCGCTGGCTCAACACCGACGAGCACGGCAACAGCGCCGTCCTCCACGGCACGATCACCGCCTTCGAGGCGCCGAGCGTGCTCGAGATCGACTCCGACATTCATGGTCTGCTTCGCTGGCAGCTGGCCGCCGAAGGGACCGCTTGCCGGCTCGTGTTCACGAGCTCGATCCCTGCCCCGAACGAGTATCTGCCGTCCCTGCTTTCCGGCTGGCACTCCCATCTCGACTTCCTGGCGGACAGCCTCGACGGCCGGCCGGTCGACTGGCCGAACTGGCCTTTCGACCACTGGCGAGCCCTCAACGAGCGGTACGAGGCGAGCCAGACCTGAACATGCGGACGCGGGAGCGCCCCTAACCCGGCGCCGCATAGAGGTAGACGTGCGGCCGCGCCGGCAGCGCCGGCCGCACCGCATAGAGCTCATAGCCGCCGCCGACGGCCGTGATGGCGACGATCGGTGCCGACAGATGGCCGGCCGGCGACCCGTAGAACCGGGCGTCGCCATAAGGGAGCACCTCGCCGGCTGCCGTTGCCAGCCAGTACCCGCGCCCGTCGCGCGTCGGCGCGAGCCCGACGAGCGGCGACCCGAGATGCAGGTGGCCGGCAGCGGGGCCCCCATAGGAGCGGGCGTCGCCGTACGGATCGACCGCACCGTCGGAGGCGAGCAGCCAGTACCCCTTCCCGTCGGGCGACGACGCGATGGCGACGATCCTGGTCGGATGGCCGGAGTGAAGCGGGCTCCCGTATGACCGCGCCCGGCCGAAGGCGTCCACACCACCGGTCGCGGTGGCGACGAAGTACCCGTTGCCACTCGGTACCGGCGCGATCCCGACGAGGTCGGCCCGGTGGCCCTCCTTGAAGGGTGAGCCGAAGAAACGGGCCTCCCCGTACTGGTACACGTGCCCGTTCCCGGTCGTGAGCCAGTAGCCCTTGCCGTCCGGAGCCGAGGCGATGGCGGTGACCGGCGCCGCGAGCGCGTAGCCGCTCGCGAGCGGGCTCCCCAGTCGAGCCGCCCGACCGAAGGAGGAGACGCCGCCGGCGCTGCTGGCGAGCCAGTAACCGCCTGAAGTTGGCCTCGCCACCGACCAGGCGATCGGCGGGGCAGCCGGCGGGACACGGCCGACCTCGGCATCGGTGCCGATCTCGATGACCGGATGATCGGCGGGCTTGAGCCAGCGCAGCACCTCCAGCAGGTCCGACAACGGCAAGGCGACGCAGCCCGCGGTCGGGCCGTCGACCCATGCGTGGAGGAAGATCCCCGATCCGGGCGCGTTCTTGCCGCCGATCGTGGGGCGGTCGTTGAAGTTGATCACCGCCAGATAGGGATAAGCCGTCGTTTCGGTCCAGAGCGCCTCCGACCACGACGCGAAGGGTGGCGTCGATCCGCAGCGGACATGCACGAACCGGTTGTACTCCGGGCTGAAGGGGTCTTCGTCCCACCAATCGCCGCAGACGAGTTGGTGGTAGGCGTCGTGCAGCCCACCGGGATTGGCGTCGTTCCCGTACATCGTGAGGCCGAAGGGAAAGACGCCGGTCGGCGTCGAGCCGTCCCCCTCGTGACGAACGTCACGGAGATGCCCGTAGCCGGTCTCGGCCCGCCAGGCCGGGAACACGGCCTTCCACGGCGAGAAGGCGTTGGGACGCTGGAAGGTTTGCAGGGTCGCGAGGTAGCCGGGCGGGTCATAGGTCGGGCTCGACACGACGACGAGCTCCTCGGCCGAGGGCGGAACCCGGAAGCTCTGGCGCGCCGCGGCCGCCGGTGCCACGAGGAGGGCCGGCGCCGAGCTGATGAGGGTTGCGCCGGCGAGGGCCAGGCTCAAGGTTGTCCGCCGGCGACGTCGTCGCGGCGAGGTCGACGACACGGGCGACATCGCCCGAGTCTTACACCGCGATCAGGCAGGCACCGGTCCGAGGTCGGAGGCTTGCCACATCTCCGCATAGCGGCCGCCCGCCGCGCTGAGCTCATCGTGCGTGCCGTCCTCGACGACGAGTCCATCGGCGAGCACGATGATGCGGTCGGCCGTGCGCGCCGTCTGGAGGCGGTGGGCGATGACGACGGTGGTCCGCCCTCTTGCGACCCGGTCGGTCGCCGCGGCCACCCGGGCCTCGGCGGCGAGGTCGAGATTCGAGGTTGCCTCGTCGAGCAGCAGGATGGCCGGGTCGACCAATTCCGCTCTCGCGAGGGCGATCAGCTGGCGTTGACCTCCCGAGAGCGACCGGCCGCGCTCGGAGACCATGCTTGCGTAACCGCCCGGGAGCGCGGCGATGAAGCGGTCCGCGCCCGTGGCCCGGGCGGCAGCTTCGACCTCCGCGTCGCTGGCGTCGGGACGGCCGTAGGCGATGTTGTCCCGGATCGAGCCCGTGAACAAGAACCCCTCCTGTGGCACATAGCCGAGCTCGCGTCGGAAGGCGGACAGATCGTAGGAGCGGAGGTCGGTGCCGTCCACGAGCACGGCGCCGGCCGTCGGGTCGTAGAAACGGGCCAAGAGCTTCACCAGCGTCGACTTCCCGGCTCCCGTTTCGCCGACGAGGGCCACGAACTCGCCCGGACCGATCTCGAGGTCGATGCCCCGCAGGGCCTCCGGCGGCGGAGGGCCGGCGGTAGCGCCACGAGCCCTTCCCGCCGGATAAGCGAAACGGACCCCCACGAACCTGACCGCACCGCTCAGTCGGGCGGGCTTGACCGGATGAAGAGCCGGCGGCGTGAGCGTGTCGAGCCGCATCAGCTCGCCGATCCGCTCGACGGAGACCCGGGTCTGTTGCCAGGAGTCGAAGACCTGAGACAGCTGCTGGATCGGGGAGAAGAAGAGATCGAGGTACAAGATGAAGGCGATGAGCGCTCCCGTCGTGAGGTGACCGCTGGCGACGAGCCCTGCGCCGACGCCGAGCACGATCGCGTCCCCGACATCGGCCAGGAGCTGGACGAAGGGGAAGTACGTGGCGACGAGCCACTGCGCCCGGACGCGAGCCTCGAGGTAGGAGCTCCCGAGGCGACCGAACGCAGCGATGCTCGCTTGCTCGTGGACGAACGACTGCGTCTCGCGGACGCCCGACAGGCTCTCCTGGAAGTTGGCGTTCACCGCCGCGATGCGGTCCCTTGCGAGCTCGTAGGTTCTGGCAGCCTTCTGACGGAAGACCACCGTCGCCGTGACGAGGGGCACGATGACGCCGAGTGTCGCGAGCGCCAGCTCGAAGTTGAGGAAGAACAAGGCGATCCCGACGCCGACGAAGGTGCAGATGTTGACGACGGCGGAGATGAGCCCGGTCTCGAGCAGCGTCTCGAACGAGTCGACGTCGGTGGTCATCCGGGTCATGATGCGGCCGGCCATCTCCCGCTCGTAGTAGTCGAGCGAGAGACCCTGGAGCTTCGACCAGATCCGGATCCGGAGCGCGAGCATGAGGCGCTCGGCGGTGCGGCCGGTCACAAAGGTCTCCGCGACGGAGTCCACGAGGTCCGCCAGCGCCACGGCCAGGTAGAGACCAGACGCCGCGAACAAGGCTGACCGCGAGCCGGCGACGACGCCGTTGTTGATGCCGACTCGCACGAGAGAAGGCCCGGCGAGAGAGCAGAGCGTGTCGAACAGGACGAGCAGCAGCCCGAGGCCGAGAGCGCCCCGGAAGCGATTGAGAAAGCGCCAGAGGGAGAAGGCGGGATCGGGCGCCGTTTCCTGTTGCAGGTTGATCTCGGGCACATCCCGGACGGGTCGCAGCGCCGCCACCCGCGCCAGTAGCTCGGGTGTCGGGGCGAGGCTGGAACGCCAGCCTCCCCGGCCGCTGCCTCCGGTGCCGGCGAGGCCCCCTCCGAGCGCGGGAGGCCGGAAGGCGGCGAGGGTGGGAAGGCTGGGCACGGCCAAGGGGCGGGCCGCGAACCCGCTCGCCGCGGTCGCCGCGGCTTTTCCGACAGTCGCGTCGGGATCTGCCGCAGCTACCTCGCCCGGCGCCTCCTCGGTGCCCGACGACATCGACCGGTAGAGGGGACATCGCTCGAGCAGCTCCTCGTCGGTGCCCTGGTCGACGATGTGCCCTGCGTCGACGACGACGATGCGGTCGGCGAGGTGCAGGCTGGAGCGACGGTGCGCGACGAGGAGTGTCGTGCGATCGCGCATGATGCGGCGCAGCGCTGATTGGATGGCCTCTTCCACCTTGGCGTCGACGGCGCTGGTGGCGTCGTCGAGCACGAGCACCCGAGGTTCGGTGAGCAGCGCCCTCGCGAGCGCGATCCGCTGGCGTTGCCCGCCGGACAACGTCAGCCCCCGTTCTCCGACCACGGTCTCGTATCCGGCCGGTAGTTGCTCGATGAACTCGTGCGCGCCAGCCGCCCGAGCGGCCGACTCGACCTCGGCCTCGGTCGCGCCGGGGCGGCCGAACGCGATATTCGAGCGCACGGAGTCGGAGAAGAGGAAGCTCTCCTCGAAGACGACACCGATCTGGCGGCGCAGCGAGGCCCGGGTGACGGCGCGGACGTCGTGGCCGTCCAGCCGGACCGCCCCCTCGCTCGTGTCGTAAAAGCGCGAGACGAGCGCCAGCGCGGTCGACTTGCCGGAGCCGGAAGGCCCGACGAGGGCGACGGTCTCGCCCGGCGCGATGTGAAGGTCGAAGTCGCGCAGCGCCGTGCCGCCGTCGGCGTAGGTGAAGTCGACGTGGTCGAAACGGATGTCGCCGCGCAGCGGCGGCAGCTCTTCTGACCCCGGCTCGTCGATGATCGTCGGTTCGATGTCGAGCAGCTCGAAGATCCGCTCGATGCCGGCCCTGGCCTGCTGAGCGGTCGTGAGGATGCCGGCGAGCATCCTCGCCGGCGCCGCCAGCTGGGCGAGGTAGGTCGAAAAGGCGAGGAACGTGCCGATCGTGATGTGATGGCCGAGCGCGAGCCAGCCGCCGAGCGCGAGCACCGCCACCTGACCGAGCGTCGGGATCGTCTGCAGGAGCGGCTGGTAGCGCGCCTGTAACCGCACTGCTCGCAGGCGTGAGCCGTAGAGCGTCTTGCTCGCCGCGACGATGCGGTTGACCTCGCGCTCTTCCTGCCCGAAGGCCTTCACCACGCGGACGCCGTTGACGTCTTCGTCGACGATCTGGGCGATCTCGCCTTCCTTCTGTTGACCGTCCCAGGTCGCCGGGAAGATCTGCAGGCGCATCCGGTAGGCGACGACGAGCAGGGTCGGCGCCACGACGAGGCTGACGATCGCGAGCAGCGGCGACAGCACCAGCATGATCGCCAGCGACGCCAGCATCAGCAGGATGTTGCCGCTCAAGATGGGGAAGAAGCTCAGAAGCCCCTGTACGAGGGTCGAGTCGGAGTTCGCCCTTCCGACGAGCTGGCCCGTCGGCATCTGGTCGTGTTCGGCGAAATCGAGGCTGTGCAGGTGCTCGTACATCGCGTTGCGCAGGTCGTACTGAACGTCGAGCGCGACCCGGCCTCCCCGGTAGCGACGCAGGTGGGCGGCGCCGAACGTCACCACCCCGAGACCGACGAGCAGCGCCAACCAGGGTGCCAATGCCGATCGGTGATGGAGGATGACGTTGTCGACGATCTGGCGCTCGATGAGTGGCACGACGGCCTGGGCGGCGCTTCCCACGAGCGCACCGCCGAGGGCGATCTGCAGGTTGCGCCGCTGGCGCATGAGGTACGGCCACATGCGGCGCACCCAGCCGGGCCGGTCCTCGTTCACCGCGGTCGCGGTGGCACCCGGGATCCGGCTCACTTCTCCTCGCGCGCTGCCCGCCGCTCGGCGAGATGGCGGTCGATCGCTTCGTCGAGGGCGACGAGCGCATTCATCGTCGCCACGGGGTCCTCGGTGGCGTTCACCAATTCCTCGAGCCGAGCGACCATGGCAGCGGTCGTCCGCGCGAGGAGCTCGCGCCCCTCACCGGTGAGTTGGAGTCGAATCGCCCGCTGATCGCCGGCGACCACCTCGCGTGTCATCAGGCCCCGGGCCACGAGCGCCTCGACCGAAGCACTCACCGCGGGCTTGCCGAGCGTCAGGCGTTCCGCCAGACGAGACGCCCGCTCGTCGCCCCCGGCGACGAGGGTGAGCACGCGGTAGTGGGCCAGGCCGAGCTCGCCCGATGCCCGATCGAGCACCCGTGCCAGTCGCGCGGCACCGAGCACGGCGGTCGCGGTGCTCGGCGTCTCGATCGGCTCCTCGGGGCGATTCACCTTGCCGAGGTTAGCAAGATGGTTCGACTATCGAACCATCTTCCTCCGAAGCCGGCTTGTAACGGGCCACCCGTCTCGGGGGACTGCACCTACGCGTACCAATCCCAACCCAAGGAGCACGGATGAAGGCTTTCTCCCGTTTTGCCTCTGTTGCAGCCATCAGCATCGCCGCTGCAGCTGCGTTCGCCGGAACGGCCGGCGCCGCCACGGCTCGCCACGCCGCCCCCCGGTTCAGTGGCGGCGCCAACCACGCCGTATTCGTCCAGACCGACAACACGGCCGGTAACCAGGTCGTCGCCTACGACCGGGCCGGCGATGGCGCCCTCACTCTGGCCACCACCTACAACACCGATGGCCTGGGCGGCATCCTGTCGGGCTCGGTCGTCGACCATCTCGCCTCGCAGGGCTCGCTCACCTACGACCACCGCAACGACCTGCTCTTCGCGGTCAACGCCGGCAGCAACACGATCTCGGTCTTCTCTGTGCGAGGTGACCGGCTCCGCCTGACGCAGGTGCTCGGCTCCGGCGGGACCTTCCCCGTGAGCGTCGCGGTTCATGGCGACCTCGTGTACGTCGTGAATGCCGAGAACGGCGGGTCGGTGCAGGGGTACCGCATCTCCTTCGGTTATGTCCTCCCCATCTGGCACTCGAACCGTTCCCTCGGTCTCGACCCGACCGCAACCCCGCAATTCACCAACACCCCCGGTCAGGTCGCCTTCTCGCCTGACGGCAGCCAACTCGTCGTGACGACGAAGGCGAATGGCAACGACATCGACGTTTTCCGGGTCCGATGGGACGGGAGCCTCTCCGCGAGCGCCACGGTCAACTCGGAGCCGGGCACGGTGCCCTTCGCGATCTCCTTCGACCATGCGGGTCATCTCGTGATCGCCGAAGCCGGCACGAACGCCCTCGCGACGTTTGCGCTCTATGGCGACGGTGCGGTGACGCTTCTCGATCAGGTGGGCACCGGCCTGGCAGCCACCTGCTGGGTCGCCAGGGTCGGCGGAACCTTCTACGCCTCGAACGCCGGCAGCGCTGCAGTGAGCGGCTACCAGATCGGAGGTCACGGACAGCTCACGCTGCTCGGCGCGACCAGCACCGACCCGGGAACGGTCGACGCCGCAGGCTCCGCCGGCGGGCAATTCCTCTACGTGCAGACCGGCGGGACCGGGATCGTTGACGAGTTCCAGGTCAACCCCGACGCCTCGCTGACGGCCATCGGTAGCGTCACGGTGGCAAACGCCGTAGGCGGGGAGGGCATCGTCGCCTTCTGATCGTTGTCCCGACGGCCGGCCGGCTGCGGTGTCTCCCCGAGGTTGGTGGGGCACCGCAGCCGGCGGTCGGCGTTCGGCCCTCGCCGGACAGGTGCCCGATCCGAGCTCGGGCCTGATCACCGGAGGACGAGCTTGCCGTCCTCGACCTCGACCCTCACCGTGTCGCCCTCGCCATAGCGGGCTTCGAGGAGGGCGAGCGCGAGCGGGTCGCCGATCTCGCGTTGGATGACCCGGCGCAGCGGTCGGGCGCCGAAGTCGGGGTCATAGCCATGGTCGCCGAGCCAGGTCTCGGCCTCGGGCGTGACCTCGAGCGTGATGCGCCGGCCTTCGAGCCGGCCTCTGAGGTCGCCGAGCTGGATGCCGACGATGGCGGCCAGGTCCTCGCGCCCGAGGGGCCGGAAGCGGACGATCTCGTCGATCCGGTTGACGAACTCCGGCTTGAAGGTGTCGAGAGGCTCGCCCCGGAGGTTCGACGTCATGATCAGCACGGCGTTCGAGAAGTCGACGGTGCGCCCTTGCCCGTCGGTCAGGCGGCCGTCGTCGAGCACCTGCAGCAGGATGTTGAACACGTCCGGGTGCGCCTTCTCGATCTCGTCGAGCAGCACGACCGCATACGGGCGCCGCCGGATCGACTCGGTGAGCTGGCCGCCCTCCTCGTAGCCGACATACCCGGGTGGGGCACCGACGAGGCGGGAAACGTTGTGTTTCTCTTGGTACTCGCCCATGTCGATCCGCACCATCGCCCGATCGTCGTCGAAGAGGACCTCGGCAAGGGCTTTCGCCAGCTCGGTCTTGCCGACGCCGGTCGGGCCGAGGAACAGGAACGATCCGATCGGCCGATGGGGGTCCGAGAGGCCGGCGCGGCTTCGCCGGATGGCGTTCGCGACGGCGTGCACCGCCTCGGCCTGGCCGACCACCCGCCGGTGCAAAAGGTCCTCGAGCTCGACGAGCTTGCGGACCTCACCTTCCATGAGGCGTGAGACCGGGACGCCCGTCGCCCGGCTCACGACCTCGGCTATGTCCTCGGCGTCGACCTCTTCCTTCAGCATCCTCTGCTCGGACTGGAGCTCGGCCAGCTTGTCCGTCGCCACCTGTATCCGGCGCTCCAGCTCAGGAAACCGGCCGTAGCGGATCTCCGCCGCCTGCCCCAGATCGCCCTCCCGCTCGTAGCGCTCCGCATCCTGGCGTGCGGTGTCGAGCTCGCCCTTGAGGTCGCGGATCGCTGCGATGGCGTCCTTCTCGGACTGCCAGTGGGCGGTCATGGCCGTCTGCTGCTCTTGGAGGTCGGCGAGCTCGGCCTCGAGGCGGGCGAGGCGTTCGACCGAGGCGGGGTCCGTTTCCTTCTGGAGCGCCATCTTCTCGATCTCGAGCTGGCGGACCCGGCGGGCGACGACGTCGATCTCGGTCGGCATCGAGTCGATCTCGATGCGGAGCCGGCTGGCGGCCTCGTCGATGAGGTCGATGGCTTTGTCCGGCAGGAAACGGCCCGTCACGTAGCGATCCGACAGCACCGCGGCCGCCACGAGAGCGGCGTCCTGGATGCGCACGCCGTGGTGGACCTCGTAGCGTTCCTTCAGTCCGCGCAGGATCGCGATCGTGTCCGCGACCGAGGGCTGCTCGACGATGACCGGCTGGAACCTGCGCTCGAGCGCGGCGTCCTTCTCGATGTACTTGCGGTACTCGTCAAGCGTCGTCGCCCCGATGAGCCGGAGCTCACCGCGGGCCAGCATCGGCTTGATCATGTTGCCGGCGTCCATGGCGCCTTCGGCGGCTCCGGCACCGACGATGGTGTGGAGCTCGTCGATGAACGTGATGATCTCGCCTTCTGAGTCCGAGATCTCCTTCAGCACCGACTTCAGGCGTTCCTCGAACTCCCCCCGGTACTTGGCGCCGGCGACCATGGAGGCGAGGTCGAGCGCGACGACCCGCTTGTTCCTCAGGCCTTCGGGGATGTCGCCTTCGACGATGCGGGTGGCGAGTCCCTCGACGATGGCGGTCTTTCCCACCCCGGGCTCGCCGATGAGGACCGGGTTGTTCTTCGTGCGCCGGGACAGGACCTGGATGACGCGGCGGATCTCGTCGTCGCGCCCGATGACCGGGTCGAGCTTGCCTTCGCGGGCGAGATCGGTGAGGTCACGGCCGTACTTCTCGAGCGACTGGTACTGCTCCTCCGGGCTCTGCGAGGTGACGCGATGGCTGCCGCGGATCGCCTGCAGCGCCGTGAGGAGGTCGTCGCGGCTGACACCGAGGTGGTCCGCCATGGCGAGCAGCAGGTGCTCGACGGAGAGGTACTCGTCACCCATCTCCTTGCGGGCGGCGTCCGCCCGCTCGAAGGCGTCGTTGAGCTCACGGCTGAGCGACGGTTCGGCGCCGCCGTAGGCCTTCGGGATCCTTGCGAGGGAGTCGGCGATCCGGTTGCGGACCGAGAGGGGCGCCACCCCGAGCCGGTCGAGGATGGGGATGGCGACACCGCCATCTTGTGACAGAGCCACTGACAGCACATGGTCGGGAGCGACCTCCGCGTGGTGTGAGGTCTTCGCGAGGGCGAGCGCGTCCCGGACCGCCTCCTGGGTCTTGAGCGTCCAGCGGTTGGGGTCGAACGTCATCTCGCCCGGTGAGCCGGCAGCCGGTTGGTCGAGACCGGCACGAGGTCGCGCCGGTACAGGCGGTGGGTCTTCTCGATCGCCAGCAGCGCCTCGGCGCGGGTCCGTTCGAGCTCGGCGCGGAGACGGCCGATCTCGGCCTCGAGGGCGATCACGCGCCGCACGCCTTCAAGATTCAGGCCGACGGCGGTGAGCTGTTGAATCCGTTGCAGGTGGGCGATGTCGGCCTCGCTGTAGCGGCGGTTGCCGCCGCCGGTGCGGGCGGGATCGAGGAGGCCCTTGCGCTCGTAGATGCGCAGCGTCTGCGGGTGGACGCCGGCGAGCTCTGCGGCCACCGAGATGACATAGACCGCCCGCGTCGAGCGCTCGCCGCCGAGGCCAGGATTGGTGCGTTCGTAGCTCATGGTCAGACTCCCAGGTGCTCTCGAGGCGAGCCGTCCAGGGTCTTCGCAAGCGCCTCGACCGCCTTGCGCTGGTCGGCGGTGAGCGCAGCCGGGACGACGATGTCGACGGTCACGAGCAGGTCGCCGATCGACGAGCCGGTCGTGATCCCCCGGCCTTTGACCCGGAACGTCTGACCCTGGCGGGTGCCGGGCGGGATCTTGAGGGTGACCGGCCCGGTGAGCGACGGCACGGTGATCGCACTTCCGAGTGTCGCTTCGGGGAACGTCACCGGGACGATGAGGGTGAGGTTGCGACCCTTGCGCCCGAAGAGCGGGTGCGGCGCGACGTGAACGGTTACGTACAGGTCGCCGGCCGGGCCGCCGTTGGCTCCGGGCTCGCCCCGGCCCTTCACGCGGATCCGCTGGCCGTCCTCGACGCCGGCGGGGATCCGGACCTTGACCTGACGCTGGCGCTGCTCGAGTCCCGAGCCGTGGCAGGTCGGGCAGGGATCGACGACGATCGTTCCCCGGCCCTGGCACTCCGGGCACGGCGAAGAAAGGGAGAACATGCCCTGGTTGTCGTTCAGCACGCCGAGCCCGTTGCAGCGAGGGCACACCACCGGCATCGTGCCGGGGCGCGAGCCTGAACCGCCGCAGGTGGAGCACCGCGTGCCGCTCGTGACGTTGACCGTCGTCACGGCGCCGTCGACGGCCTCTTGGAAGGAAAGGTGGAGCTCGGCTTCGAGGTCGTGCCCGCGTCGCGGGCCGCTACCCGGCGTGCTGCGCGACGCCCCGCGCCCGCCGCGGCCGAACAGGCCGCCGAAGATGTCCGAGAGGTCGTCGATGCGGAAGTTGAAGTTGCCGTTGCCGCCTCCGCCCGACCCGCCGAAGCCGCCCAGGTTGCTGAGGGGACCGAGGCGGCGGACCTCGTCGTACTCCTTGCGCTTCTCGGGATCGCCGAGAACGTCGTAGGCGGCGGAGATCTCCTTGAAGCGATCCTCGGAGCCGGGGTGAGAATCCGGGTGGAACTCCTTGGCGAGCTTGCGGTAGGCGCGACGGAGCTCTTTCTCGTTCGCCTTGTCGGAGACGCCGAGTGTCTTGTAGTAGTCAGTCGTGTACCAATCCCGCTGGGGTGCCATGCCGGGGTTCCTCAGCCCCCAACGATGACCATCGCCGGCCGCAGCACCTTCGACTTGAGCCGGTAGCCGGCTCGCATCACCTGGACGACGGTCGGCCCGCCGCCGGAACTGCCGGCCCCGCCGGCGGAATTGCCGCTGTCGCCGGCGGAACTGCCGGTCCCGCCACGGGAACTGCCGGTGTCCTCGGCCTCTTCAGCGGCGTCGCCGGCTTCGCTGGAGTCGCCGGCCTCGTCACCTGCTCCCGTCTCGTTGGCTCCGCTCTCGTCGGCGGGAGTCGCGTCGGCGGCCACGGGGGACGACCCGACGGCGTCATGGATCGTGGGATCGAACGGGACGCCCACCGCGTCGATGCGCTCGATGCCCTCCCGGGCGAGGATGGCGCGAAGCAGGGAGTCGATCTGCTCGAGGGCTTTGGCGTCGTCGCTCGAGTCCTCTCGGCTGCGGACGTGTGCGGTGGCGAGGTCGAGCGCGTCGAGCACCGGCAGGAGCCGGATGCACAGTCCCTCGGTGGCGCGCTGGAGGAGCTCGGTCTGCTGGCGCAACGAGCGCTTGCGGAAGTTGTCGAAGTCGGCCTGCAGGCGGCGGAGCGCGTCGAGGTACTCGTCACGCTCGGCCACCACGAGGGCCTCTTCGGCCTGGGCTTCCAGGATGTCTCTTGCCGCGTCCCTCGGATCGGTTCCCCAATTGAAGAGCGCGTTCAAGGACAGGTCCAACGGCTCGTCCACCTTGTCGGTGCCGGCGGCCGCGTCGTCGTCGGCGCCGGGTTGGCCCGAGCCGTTCGCCTGCGCGGCCGGCCCGGCCGCACCTTTGGCAGCCGAGGATTTCGGTTTACGTGCCTCGGGGGTCACGAAGCCGCCGTGTCGGGCTCGTCGACGATCTCGGCGTCGACGACCTCATCATCGGTAGGACCGGTGTCGTTCGAGCCGCCAGAACCGTCGCTTGTCGACCCGGAGCCGCCGCCGGCCTGCTGTTGAGCGGCCTGCTCGTAGAGCCGCTGGCCGAGCGCCTGCGACGCGGTGCGGAGCGTGTCGGTGTCGCGCCGGATCTGGTCGACGTTGGTGCCACTGAGCGACTCGCGCAAGGTCTTCAGGGCGCCCTCGACCCGCTCCCGCTCATCGTCGGGGACCTTGTCACCCTGGTCCTTCAGCAGCTTGTCGGTCTGGTACACCATCGCGTCGGCGTTGTTGCGGGTCTCGGCCTCTTCCTTGCGCAGCCGGTCCTCGGAAGCGTGCTGCTCGGCGTCGCGCACCATCCGCTCGATGTCCTCCTTGGGGAGCGACGTCTGGCCGGTGATCGTGATCGACTGCTCCCGCCCGGTGGCGAGGTCCTTCGCCGACACGTGCACGATCCCGTTGGCGTCGATGTCGAACGCGACCTCGATCTGCGGTACGCCCCGGGGCGCCGGCGGCAGGTCGACGAGCTGGAACTTGCCCAGGGTCTTGTTGTACATCGCCATGTCGCGCTCGCCCTGGAGGACGTGGATCTCGACCGAGGGCTGGTGGTCGTCGGCAGTGGTGAAGATCTCGGAGCGCTTGGTCGGGATCGTCGTGTTGCGCTCGATGAGCCGGTGGGTGATCCCACCCTTGGTCTCGATCCCGAGGCTGAGCGGAGTGACGTCCAAAAGCAGGATGTCCTTCACCTCGCCCTTGAGAACGCCGGCCTGGATGGCAGCGCCGACCGCGACGACCTCGTCCGGGTTGACGCCCTTGTGGGGCTCCTTGCCGGCGAGCTGCACGACAAGGTCGTAGATCGCCGGCATCCGGGTCGATCCTCCGACCAGCACTACGTGGTCGATGTCGTTCGCGGTCAGGCCGGCGTCCTTGATGACCTGCTCGAAGGGTCCCTTGCAGGCATCCGCGAGGTCGGCCGTGAGCTCCTGGAACTTCGCCCGCGTGAGCTTCAGGTCGAGGTGCTTCGGGCCCTCGTTCGTGGCGGTGATGAAGGGAAGGTTGATCGTCGTCTCCTGCACGGCGGAGAGCTCGATCTTGGCCTTCTCGGCCGCTTCCTTCAGGCGCTGCAGGGCCATCTTGTCGTTGGAGAGGTCAACCCCCTCGGTGTCCTTGAACGTCTTGACGAGCCAGTCGATGACGCGCTGGTCCCAGTCGTCGCCCCCGAGATGGGTGTTGCCGGAGGTCGCCTTCACCTCGAATACGCCGTCGCCGATCTCGAGGACCGAGACGTCGAATGTGCCGCCCCC